>JAEIGA010002252.1_pt1 | contig 30814 bp, 63 predicted proteins | sample 9270691 | NCBI WGS metagenome assembly JAEIGA01 (sample SAMN17057246, study PRJNA624740) | gut metagenome | biome: biome; isolation source: fecal sample | host: Bos grunniens | place: China: Xizang | collected 2019
CGTATTTTAATTATCTAACTGAAGAACATATTGAGACTGAGGAATTGTAATAACCTTAAAGTACACTTCTTTTTCGCTTTTGCCATCAAACTTCATTTCCTTTAATACTTCTTCTCGTATTCTACATCTTAATTCTTTTTCAATAAATTCTTTATATATTTTGATTTCTTTTTCTCTTAATTCAATAACACTTTCTAAATATGCTTCATAACTATTCATTCTGTTAGTTCTCCTATTAACTGATAAGCATCTTCAAGTTTTCTATTTAATCTGCAAATTGCATCATCGGCAGCACGAAGTTTTAATCTATCTTCCATAAGAGGACATTTTTCTCGTTCTTCTTCATTTGTACATTCATTGTTTGCCCATAAGCGACAATTCTTAAAATCACAATACATAACGATTTACCTCAAAGCTCAAATGGTCTATGTAAGAGAATGTTATATCCTCTCATTTTAATCTTTACAAACTCTTTTGTTTCTTCTACTTCAATTTTCTTTGCTTGATTATATCCTGTCAACCAACCCTCTAATCTTGCAATAAAAGGGTCTCCAAATTTCATCTCTTTATTATTATAAGCATAATAGTTTAGATACTCACACCACTTATCAATATAAAATGCTAACTCCATTTCTTGTTCTGTATCTTCACCAATATAGTTATATATATCTTGACTGTACAACACAACCCAATTATCTTCTTTATGTAATTGAAGGACTATTTTTTTCTTCGCCATGACATCACCTTAAAACTCTATTTTATTTAAACATAATCTTTATAATAGACAACAAGCTCAAGACTGCTTTCATCTTTAGCCCAATCTTCAACAATATTTATAATGTCAAAACTATCATGCTTAATAAAAAAACAATTTGCATCATTTAATGCCATTTCACGGATATCTTGTACAGTATCAAGGTAACTTATTTTGTGTGCATAAAACACTTTATCATAAATTTGTATTGCCATTTATTTACCTCTTAAAACTCTATTTTTATTGCCTTAAATACGGATAACACTTAATACATCGCTGTCACCATAACAACGATGTCCGTGTTTTTCGCTTGCCTTTTCTTTTGCTTCCATGATGGCAAGTTCCATATAAGAAGCGTTAACAACAAAGCTTTCACATTCTCCGTTATAATTCTCAAATGTTACTACATATGTCATATATTTTACCTCTTAAAATTTTATTTTTATGACCACAATTTCTCAACGCTATCCATTAAACCATTAGTCAATGTCTTTGATGCTTCACTCATGCTAACTACTTTTGCGTTATATCTCATTCCATTTTTAACTGCAAACAACTCCATATAAACACCATCATCTCTTGAGTTATATTTATCAAGCCAACCCATTTGCCAACAACGGAACAAAAAATTATCAAGCACTTTCATTTCCTCTAGACTTGTATCAATATTAGTGGCTTCAAGAATATGCTTCTTTGCCTTTTCAATAATTTCAAATCTGTTATCTGTACATATTTCGTTCATTTTTTAATCTCCTTATCGCTTAAAAGTTTGTTTTTATCACTCTATCTTATCTAATCCTTCATGTTGTTTGTAGTAACTCAATGCTGTCAATATCGTTTCCTTTGTTTCTTCCGACCAACAACGAATCTTGAACTGCTTCATTACTTCATCTTTGTCTACTTTCTTTTCGTCCATATGTTGAATTGCACTCTCAAAAAGATTTATAAATTCTCTCGCCCTTTGGATTTTTGGAAGAAATTCAGTATTATATTCTTTTACTGTCATACAAATCACCGTTTAAAATTCGTATTTTAACGTTCACTACTTCCGATATATTTTTCACCAATCATATTGATCTGACATTCAGGACAATAATCTTCCCACTTATCGCCTTTTCTTACAGTGATCCAACCAGCCTCTTTTGCCTTGTCCAACGCTTCATTATGGCTATCTGCATAAGGGCTGTGCTTTCCACATTTATCACAAATTCTATACTTGCCAAGATTAGTTTTTAGTGTAGTAACAAAAAATCCAGCAAAAAACACAATCCACCATTTATGAAACACTACAGCAAGCACTGTAAAACAAATCATAACAACACTATTTTCTAAAGCCCATGCCCACCATAAATGCTTATCTTTCATTAGTATAAATCCTCCGAATATAACTCCATTTCATGACGCTCACTCTTATATTCCTTTACAGTAGCAGGTAACTGGTTACATGCAAACGCAACATGAGCAGCCTCTAACCTATTGTAGAAAACACCATTATTATCTACAAAACCTTCTGTTTCAGTTCTGTCTTTCTTAGGCGGCAAATTCATCTTTGCCATAGTAGTATAACAATCTCCATGGCGCAAACCATGAACAATTATCTTTTCATGAATATTGTATTGATTTGTAAATTCAATTTTAATTGCTGCACAAATAATCATAATTACTTTTCTCCTTTAATTGCCTTTTCCAAAAGCAACAACTGTGTCTTGCAAATCCACCAAATCAGGTCATTTTGCCAAATTCCTTCGCCATGCCCAACTCTTTCCATTCCGTCTGTCAAAGCGGCACGGCATTCTTTCATCTGTTCTAATTTTGTCATACGAGTTTTCTCCAACTACATTGTATTTACCAAGCAATATCATCATATACATTTAATGCAATAATAATAATTGATACAAAAAATGCAAGAATAATACACCAAGCAAGACCTAAAAATAGGTTTGCCCAACTTAGATTAACAATCGCAATAAAGAAATGTGCCAAAGCAATAAGAACACTAGTTATAGAACTAAGCACGACTACAATTCCTGCAACAATTAATCCAAAAATAATTAAAAAATCTTTAGGCTCAGGCCCACATTTAAAAATTCTTTCTAAAGTGTCCTTAAACTTATCCATAAAATTTCCTCCATATTCTAAAAACAGGGAATCCTATATTTCAAGAATTCCCTGTTAGTTTACTTTATATTATTTTTACTTACCAACAGAGTTTAGGATCTTATCAAGACCGACTAGTGCGCTGTAGCCTTCGCCCTCACCAGAAGTAATGATAGTCTGCAGAGAGCCATTGATAGCCTTAGCAGCTTCCATCTGTACATCCAGTTCCTTATTGCGGAAGTAGGGTTCGGTCATGGTCTTCTGAGACTCCAGTTCGGCTTCCTTATTCAGCTGAGCTTCTTTTACCTTCAACTCGGCAATCTTCAGCTTAGCTTCCTGTGCGGCAAGATCTGCTTCTGCGGCACGAGTCTTCTGATAAGCGGCAGCATCGGCAGCGGCCTTCTTCTGCAGCAGATCCTTTTCAGACTGAGCCTTCTGCTCATCAACAATCTTCTGGTTAATTTCATCCTGCTTCTGACGGTCAAGCTTTGCAAGTTCAACCTGATTCTGTGCATCAGTCTTCTGGTCAATCTTTGCCTGAATATCAGTGGGGAGGATCATAGTACCAATCTCAAAACGAATCAGCTCAACACCGTAAACATCAGCAAGAGTAGTGGACAGGATATCAAACACCTGATTCTGAATCTCGGCACGAGAAGACTGAATATCGTATACGGAGTAAGCCTGAGAAACGGTGGACAGTTTGCCCTTTACAAGACCGTACACATCGTTGTCAACAATGCTGTCAAATGACTTTGTACCAAAAGACTTGATGATCTTTTCAATATCAACAGGTCGAACGGAGATGTAGATGTCGGCATCAATATTCTTACCTTCCTCAGATGCGACCTGCATGGACATATCGGACTTATTATCGCCCTCTTCCAGACGAGTCCAGTTCTTAGAAATAATAGTGGTGGGATAAGTCAGGACATCCTGAGTAATGGGATTGATTGTGATACGACCAGTGCGTTCTTCATTGATAACAGAAGTGCCTTCGATAACATTATCCTTGGGGCCTTTTGCGTTACGGTCATAAACATAACCGACATAACCTGCAGGAATGGTTTCGTGAGTAACAGTGTAAACTGTTAGGCAACATGCGGCGATGATTGCTGCAAGTGTGACGATAGCGATGAACTTTTTCATGTTTGTTTCTCCTTTTGTTTTTTTATTTCTTTTATTTTTTGAACCACTTGATGATGTCTTCTGACATTTCATCCCAGCAGATCACTACAGCGACAAATGCGACGATGAAAATAAGGATAACTCCTTTAATCGGCATAATCCAATCCTCCTCAAATTATTCCTTTGCAATAATTTTGTACTGTTCCGTGTTTGACTGTCCATATACTAGCACATAAATTAAGATTTGTCAATAGGGTTTTCTAAAAAATTTTCGTTTTCTATTACAAGAACATTTACTTTGCCTGAATAAGCTGTACATCCATCGATCCCAACAAACCCATCACCATAATAAATAGAGAAGTCTGCGCCCTCTCCAAACTCTGGCTCACCATCAAACTTATTTCTGGCATAGCTTGTATGAAAATGCCCGAATACTATCGTTTTATCTGGCAGAAAACCCTTTGAAGCTAAATCAAAAGGATTACCCCATCGAGCAGCATCCCATTCAGACGCATGAGCATAACGCCAATCATGATTAAATTCAAATTGACGGTGACGGGTGTAATATTTTGGTAGACCATCATTGCACTTTAAAGGAATCCATGAGTGCACGAAGATATAGTTTTCTGTTTCAAAGTAATTAACCATATCATTGATAAAAGGTTCTACCATAGAAAGAGTTTTACGACAACATTCTTCAAAGGTTTTACCTTTATCTGCTCCACCCAAGTCGCATATAGTAGAAAAAGTTCCATTACTCCTATCGTGACTGTACCATTCACCCCTATTGCAACATTCTAAAAGCAAATCTTCATGATTTCCTCGTACCAATATTTTGCGTTCAATGTTATTTAAGTATTGTAGTACTTCATATGATTGAGGGCCACGATCAAAATGATCTCCACAAGTTATTAGCCAATGATTTTCATTTTCTGCGTCAAAATCTGCCTTGTCTAATGCTTCACGGAATTCATCATAAAAACTGTGAATGTCTGAAACTACAAATAGCTTAGGCATCTTTCTCACTCCTATTAATCCACTCAATAATTTCGTTAACCTTATTATATACTTTATATAACTCTGTAGTATTATAATTCATATATGCACTTCCACGATCTTCTAGAGGTTCAATTACATTTTTCTCTGTTTCTGTAGGACGAAAATCATACTTACCTACACGGTTGTAGTACAAATTAATTGTATTAAAGCCTCCACAAGTCTCTTCGCCAACCTCACATGCGCATGAAACATTATTTTGATTGGTTACAATCCAATTAAACTTATGTTCTTCAATGCTGCTTACATAACCCATAATTCCATCTGTAGTTTCTACATAATCGCCAATCTTAATATCGTACTTCATAGTATTCTTATTTCTCTTTTCTGGATAGAAATCGCATTCAACCTCGTCGCCACCACAATTGCAAAGCTCGCATTCTTTAGTTCCATAGCAACGATCACCTAGCCAATCTTCATGATAATATTTGCACTGTCCCATATAAATTTCCTTTCTATTATGCTCTCTTTTTAATTAACAGACCAACGTTATTCCATACGTTAAAATTCAAATCATAATCAAATAGAAGTATTTTGTCACGTTCACTTAATCTGTTCTTGTCAATTTTTATACTAAAATACTTCTTGTTTGTGTCTAAATCATAGGTAACATCTTCGCCCCATTCATCATTGTAAGCAATATATTGATAATTACCATACTCTTCTAATGTAATTCTTTTACCAAGAGTCAACAAGTCTACAGGCTGCTTAATACCCTTAGCCGCACCAATATTATTAGAACTTAAATCAAAAACACTATCAAACACAGTTGCATCGGTTAACTGGAATGTACAAACTCCAAAAAGATTTAATTCCTTTCCAAGCTCTACAATCTTGGTAGCAGTTGCCTTTACTTTAACCCAATCTTCAGCTCCCCAAGCTTTTAACGTATCAACAGCAAAACATCCGCAGTTATATAGCAACTTCGCTCTTCTAATTTCTAACTCAATGGCCTCGTCGCTATAATCACTGGTAATATCATTGAAATAGAATTTGCCTTCCATTTGTTCTTCCATCCACTCTGCAACTTTAGCAACTGCTTTATATTCCTTGCATGACTTTACTCTGGCAACAAAATCATCTTCACTTTCAATATAATTGCCATCATTATCTTGCATTCTATAAATAAACTCATTGGTGTTATCATCCCTATACAAACCCATAGTAATCTCTTTTTCTGGCTTCATAAGCTCAACACCATGCAACTCTTTAAATTCTTTACAATTCAAAACAGTAGTAATTAAACAATTCTTCATTGCCATTTCAGTCATTTCGTTACTGAGAAGCATAAATTTCTGTTTCTTAACCAAAGTAATATACGCAATAAGATTTACAAGATTTCGAGACTTACCCTCATTTGACAAAAAGCCTTGAAACAAAACATTTCCAGGCAACAGCCCTCTAAAATACTCATTATAGCCTTGCCAATGAGTTTGAATACCAAACTGAGGAGTTAACAAATATGAATCTATAACCTTTGAAACTTCCTTGGTAAGCAACACAGGTTCGTCAATAGAATTGATAACTGTATTAATCTTATCTGCCTTACTGCGCATAATACGATAAACATCGTTTGCCGTAAAATATTGAAAATCCTTATGAGACAAAAGTGTCTCTGCAGGAAAGCCCTGTTTGTCATACTCTCTAACAAGAGAAAACTTTTTGACTGTATTATATACATTCTTAAAGTCATTTGGGTCAGACATATCCATCATGTCTTGGATAGTCTTCCATCCTCCAAATGATTTATATGATTTTAAACGCTCAGAATTCTGTGTAGCGAAATTGTTAACTTTGTTTTCGTTAACGTCTTGACTGAAAGTGAGATAATAGTCTACAAAAAGATCATAGAAAAATCTATAGGCTGCGTCTGAAAAATCATACTTTGACCTAATAGACTCTCCGTAGCTTAAATATAAGTCAGGTTGTTTGTACATGCAGCCACACATCAAAAGCTCTGACTGAACATTAGTTTTATCAAATTTAATTACATTATTTTTGTTTGCCAATTATGCCACCTCATTCAAACATATCATCTAGTAAAGCAGAAATATCATCAAGACCATTGGTTTGCGTTCCTGTATTTTTTGCTACATTATTATAATTAATTTTCACTTTCTCTTCTTGAGCTTTCCTTCTCTCAGCTTCTTCAGCATCAGATTTCTTTTTGTAAGCTAAGTAGTTTGGAATTTTTGAAACAATTATAGATAAATCATAGTTCAATCTTTGCTCATCATTTTCTGGCCCTTTGTGGTTCTTTTTGTTATTCAAAGCAATTGTATTCAATTTACGTTGACCCCACACCCATGTATGATATATCAACTCAACATTTACAGGCTTACACTTTTTCTTTCTATAATTGCCATTCCCTAACTCAGAAATAACATTCCAAAACCATTGCGAAACTGACACTACATCATAATATTTAAGTAAATGTTTATTCAATTCATCTCTATAAAATTTTGTTTTAATAGTGTTTATTGCGTCATTTTCATAAATATGTGGGTTTTCTACAGCAATGTCCCAATATGATGCATGTCTCTTGTTTTGTATTTTTGTTTGTGCTAATGCATTTAAACAATGAGTATGATAATATTTGTCTTTACATAATGAAATCCCATGGATGTTGCTGATATCAATCTGCATTTCTTCACCGCAATGAGCGCACTTTTTTATTACATCACACATTTCATGCATCTCCTTTCTTGATAGAATAGGGAGGATTGCTCCTCCCTATATTTATGTCCTTATTCTGTTACAAGAGATAAAACTTGCTGTAGAACAGCTACATCAGTCACCTTATTAAATGCAGTAGGAAGATTATTTTCCTTTAGCTTTGCCTGAGCAGCCTGCTTTTCTACAGGACTTAGCTTGGAAATAGTTGACTTAATCTGTGCCTTAAGTTCATTGATGTCATCTGAAGAGGAAGTGTCGCTTTCTTTAACTTTTGCTTTTTCCATATCAGACTTGCTCATAGATTTTGTGGCATTGCTCATAATCTCTGCGCTATAAATCTCCTGTTCAGTCTGTACTGCAGTATCTAAATTATTTCTTAAAACAAATTTGTCTTTACCCTTATTACCATCAATAACTACCTGCCAATCCAGGAGTGATGGGTCTGTAATAATTTCCTTTGGATGTACGTTACTTCTATCCTTTTGCACATCTGCAACAACATTGTCAAATTCATCTCTATAAAAACGAATTACGGTGTGAGTGTTGTAATCAAGATCCTTAAATCCTGCAGGGATCTTCTTACCAGTAGGTACACTAGTAAATTGACCATTGTCTCCCTTTACAGTCTTTTTTTCGTCGGTTGATCTACATGTAATCAAACTATGTACTCCTGTTCCAAGAAGCGCAAGACATAGGTTAGCACCTTTATATGAAAGAGCGCCCCAATCTTTCATTTCAAGTGAACTGCCTTCGATACTAACCAACTTTTCATCGCCAACTAAACCCTTACTATCTGCTCTGACACGGGCACGCTTCTTAGAAAACTCAAGCAGTCCTTGCTGTGCTGATGTGTGAAGAACAGTAACTCCGTCAATTACAATTGCATCTGCACGAAAAGGCTTACCTTCTGCATCAAGGACTACAGTGTCAGTTTCTTCGCCATCTTCACTAATTTCATATAGGTCGTCGTTATTTTTTACCTTATCAATATAGTCAAGAACCTCTCCTAGAGACTGAGTGTATAAAATATAAATATTGCGAAGATCAACGCCATTCTCTTCCATTTCATCTAGGTAATTATCAATACTGCCTGACTCCGCATCAATATAAAGAACCTTCATTGGGGAACCATCTTCATTATGCATAAATGCAAATTGTGATGCGAATGTGCTTTTGCCGCTAAATGGCTCTCCAAAACATAAAAAATTTAACTTCTTTTGAATTTTAGTTGCTGTACGACCTCTAGCCATATATATCATTTCCCTTCTTTTAAATTATTTAAATAGTCATCAACTTGCTGTTGCGTTATATATCCAAGTGTAATTGCACCATAGATTATAGACTCATCATTTTGTACTTGATCATATACATATTTCCAATGTAATGGCTCTTTGTTATTCGGATGCTTACCACATGTATTCTTTTTTCCTTTACAACATTTGGTAATATCGCTTTGGCAAAAATTATATTTATTTGCTGCGAATGTTGAGCTTATAAATAATTCGTCTAACTCAATGGAATATACTGGGATGCCTTTACTTATACTAATTTTTTGTTTGACCGAATTTTGTAGATGTTTACCAAATAAATAATGTTTTTCTCCAGCAATTTTGCCTTTGTTTGATTCTGATATTTTTTTCTTTGCACTGTCGGACATTTTTTTACCAAACATTGGCGCATCTTTCCCATATCTATGAACCCCATACATTGGATTATTTTCCCCTGCCAATTTATGATTTCCGTAATTTGGATTATTTTCTCCAGCAAACTTACCCTTAAGTGCAATACTGATGTTTTGTCTTGTTTCTTCAGTAGGTATCCACCCAAAAGTTGCTTCTCCTCCAAGCGTTAAATTGTATCCATATTTGTTGTTATTGGATTTATATTCAAAAATTAAGTCTTTTTCTTTTTGACAAGCAGATTCATAATCTAAACCATCAAATACAATTTCATGTTCAAAATTATCCCAACCATATTTACAGATGGCATTCCAAAACAATGGGCATTTTTTATATCCATACCCGTAATTCCATCTAACCTCTGGCTTTTGACTTGTTATACCGATATATTTCTTGCCGTTAATTAAATTGGTATGTATATAAACACACCATTTCTTTTCTTCCTTAGTATCTTCTTGCGCTGTTTCGGAAGAATCTAATACTTTCAATTCTTCCAAGCACAATCATCCTATTCTATAATTTTGTATTGTGCAGGGTAAGAGTTGTCTTACCCCACACTTACATTATGTTCACCAAGGCTCATCGCCATCATCGTCACTGTCAGTGCCCCAATCATCATCGCTTGCAGTTTCGTCTTCTACAACAAACTTCTTGTCTGCATTCTTAGCACTACGAATCTGCTTAATGGCCTCGGAAACATTCTTTTCAGTATAAGTTTCCTTATCGATAGTAGAAGGAGTTGCACCTGTAATGACAAGCTCTACCTTAGTAGGAGCACTAACAGCATTCATACTATTAGCTTCACCCCACACGTCCTCCTCAGAAACTTCCTGAACACTATTAGACACTTCAATCTTGCCGTGAACTGTAATTGCATTATATGGCTTTAGATTCTTCTTAAATACACCAGCCAGCTTGGAATCAGTAATAATAAATTCAGAGTCAATAATATCGCTATATGTTACAACCTTTGCGGCGACAACAAATCTGCCAGTATCCTTATCATCAACCTTTTCCTTATCGATGCCAACAAAGACAATATGCTGAGTAAATGCATGAACAGGCGGATTCTTATCATCATCGTATTCATTAAAATCTACATCCTGGCACAGAGAGATCTGATTAGGAACGTACTTGATACTTCTGCGCACATTTCCCTTGTCATCTTCATAAGAGCTAAAATCTAGTGCGCCACGGATAAATACAGAAGAATCATCCTTCATATTTTCCTTAATATACTCACAGGCATCATACTGAGTTAGAGTGGTCTTAAGATTAACTGCCTTACCATTGTCGTCAGTAGTCTTCTGTAGACCTAGATTAACACCAATCATGCGCCAACCATCTTCGTTAAACTTATTTCTATTGGCCCATGCGACTGCCTTAGTTTCAGTCTTGCCAGTGTCCTGATTCTTCTTAGAGAAATAAACATTCTGCTGAGGCATGCCATTTAGATTCATGTAAACACTCTGATTGTCATTATACTTACATCCAAAGTTTACATTTCTAAAATCCTTACCAGTCTTTGTTTTCTTGGAAGTGTAAAAGCGATTGCTCTCAACACCATTAACAATGCCCTTTACCTGAAATGAACCCTTGCACTCGGGTAGCTCAAAAATTCTTGCCATAGTTTATCTTGTCTCCTTTTTGTAAAATAATTTTGTATTGTAATTAATAAATAAAAAATCTTTCATCTAACGTGGGATCATATAACTCATATATACTGTCTTCGTCGCTTCCTAAATTCAAAGCCCTATCATGTTTGCAAAACGGACAACAACTATTTATATATGTAATTGATATATTAATTTCCTTTTCCACGCTGTAAATTCGCCCACAATTGGTGCATTGTAAAAATGTTCTGCCCTCTGATTTTAACACCCATCATGCTCCTCCTTTCCAGTCGAATGAAAACAATAATTTTGTACTCTTCTATGTTTCTAACTGGATTTTATCATATTTTTTTGCATTTGTCAAGTGTTTTACCAAAGAGCAGATATAAATTTATGTCATTATTTGTATAATCATATTTTGCACAGTCCCATATATATAAATAGCTGAATCATCAGCTTCAATGTTTTCTATTTCATCAGAACACACATAAAATTCTCTATCATTGATCACAAATCCAACTTTGTCCACATTGCATAATGGTTGAAACTTACGCACTACAATTTTTTGCTTCCCATATATTTTATGGTCAACATAAACTTTAACTGTTTTGCCTATAAATTTGTCGATATCTTCTGAAAACAATTGCATGTACAATTCCCCCAATCAAGTTGTCTATGATACCATTATACAAAAAGAACATCAGTTCGTCAACTCATAAATTGTGCCAAATTTTCAAATTTGTTTATTATTCGACAATTTTGGACATAAAAAAATAAGGGCAGGCCAAGCGGCCCACCCTAATATGCACTATATTTATCTGAAATTACATCAATGTAATAGTCTTGCTTGTAACCATATTGCATAGCAAGTTCTTTCCCTTGTTCTGTATATAAAAACTCTCTCATTGAACAATTATTCTCTTTCATACCTTTTTGTAATTCATACAATAACCCTGACGCTTGAATTGTCTTCATAGTTAATATATGTATATCCAAATGTTTCCTGTAATTTTGTATCTTTCTATATATCCATCTAAATCTTATATCGTCTGAGTCACCTGCATGAGCGTTAGCACGCTCCTTATATAAGTTGCCCAATCCGACTAATTTTTCTACTCTAAGTGTTGAGCCGTAGCATAAATACTCCATTTCATTAAACGCTTTATCTAAATATTCCGAAAGCTTTTTAGATATTTTAATTACTCTTCCATCAGGGAATATTAAGCTACGTTTATCTTTACTAAACATATTTACATTTAGCGAAGTAATATCACACATGCTCTTTCCACTTATACCATGCCAAAGTGCCTCGACAATTGCCTTGTCAGTATAGTTTAATAACTCATTTTCTATATCATCTAGTTGTTCTCTTGTAAGATAAATTTGCTTTTGTATGTCTGGATCAATGCACTGTTTTAGATCATCTTTGTTAACGATTTCATATGCATTGTCTCCATTAATTTTCTTGTAATATAATCGAAACGCAGTATAGTGCTTTAAATATACATTGTAATTTGCAAGCACATTTACTGATTTTGCGCCAAAACGTTTATACATATCTAATATTTCCGTTTTAGTGAATTGGCTACAATCTTTACCAAGCTCTTCTTCAAAAGATACAGTTTTGTTAAACATACCTGATAAAGATGTAGCCGAAACAACCCTGCTTCTCATGTAGTCTTTTATAAACTCGGCCTTCGCCTCCTCATTATAATACATAACAACCACCTCGTGGGATTTATTTTTTGTTTCTTTTACACAATAATTTTACAATACAAAATTACTTGTGTCAAATTAAATCATGTCATCCAAAAGATTTGCAGCCTGTTTTTGCTTTTCCTTAGAAATTTCTGCATATCTTTGAGTGGTCGCTATATTTTTATGATTAAGTTGCTTTGCACACAAATAAATGTCTCCAGTTTTTTCATATAAATTTGTTGCGCAAGAATGTCTCATTACATGTGGAGTAATATGTTTGTCAGTAACACCTTTAGTGTATTTAAACATTAATTTTCTAACTGCATCAGTGCTTAATCGGTTTCTCTTCTGAGAAACAAACAATGCATTTGTGGAATTTGTATTATAATACTTTTTTCTATCATTTATCCAAAGTTGAATTTGATCACTAAGATTTTTGCCTATAATTACATAGTTGTCAACATCTCCCTTTTCTGTGACTTTAATTTGATTGTTCTTGAAATCAATGTCATCTAAGTCAATCTGAACAATTGCAGATACACGAAGTCCTGTACTTAAACCGAGCTTAATGATACATAAATCTCTATTTAACATAGTTTCTGGTGCGGTTGCACTTACGTTGTTAATAATTTTTTCAATCTCTTCTTGTGTTAAATATGTTACATGTGGATTGTCCTTGATTTTAGGTCTTTTAGTTGCTGCCACAGGGTTCTCTTGAATGTAAGATGGAACTAAAGATTGAAAAAACGAATTTAATGCAGACCAATGTAATGCCTTGATACTGTCAGAAGTTCTTTGTACATTGCCTCCAACAACTTTTGTTCTTAAAGAAGAAATGAATTGATTAATATGAATTGGCTTTATATGGTTGTAAAAGTCTTCTTGGCATCCATCTTTGAAAGTAAATCTCAAAAACGAATTTATATAATTTATGTAATTATCTACTGTTGCATAAGAACTGCCAGCGCCAATCAATGAATAATAATATTCTGTTACAACACTTGGCATGAACTTTAATTTTTCTTTTGTTCTAGCCTCAAGTTTCTGTTCCTTTTCATATCTACCACTCGACATAGTAACCCTCCTCTTTTATAACTTTGTCTCTCCAATTAAAAAATACAATGCTTACAATAGCCCAACCAAAAAGTCTGCCTTTAAAAATAAACATAATGGCCATTAAAAAAATGTACCATATCCATCCAATAAATAGAAGTGGGATTTGATTGTCTTTTAATTGCTTTGTTTGTGGAATATTAATTGATGCGCTTACATATCCTGTTGCTCCACCAAACTGCTTCAAAAATGTCTGCATAGAGCACCCCCTGTTCTGATTGGTGTATGCCATTTTATACCATACAATATTATGTTCAGTATCGTAGTATACAAAATATGCAAGATCACTAAACATTGCATTATCATATGGATATTTTAATATTTTAATTTGCGTTCCAGTAAAATATTTTTCCCCATTATATTCGAAGAAATTCTGCTTCATTAATTAATTTCCTCCAAGGACATAACTGCGTCCTCCATAGATTCAATTGCTGCCTCCAAACATTCCTGCGCATGTTCTGAATCCATTCCACGGTCAGAACCTTGCAGACTTTCAGGCATATTATCATATGCATCAACTTCTTCATCTAAAATATCTCTTAGATGCTGCAAAATGTCTTCAATTTTCCGTGTCATCTCAACAATACTTTTTCTGCGTTCTTTATTCATAACAACACTCCTAAAAACATAATGTTTGTTTGACTTTCTGTAGTTATTATATCACAATAATTTCGTACTGTCAAGACGCAATTCTATTCATTTTCTTCTCAAATCCTGCCTTATAAGGAGCAAACGCAGCCACTTCGTCATAGCCTGCTTCCTTAAGAATCTTTTGTCTCTCTTCCTCGGTAATCACTCTATGAATCTTAATCTTATCCGTAATAATCCAAGTTGCCTTGCCGTACTCCTTAAAGAAATACCATCCATTGTCAGGAATCTTGTCTTCAAAGCACTTCTTTTTAAGCTTGGCAACAGTGTCATTATAATTCACAGTAGTGTTATATTCTACCACAACAAAGACACGTTTCCAGCCCTTGCGTCTACCTTTGTAATACCCATTGCCATCCTCTCCATAAGACATCAACCAAGGTGCTGCAGGAATAACACCACAGTGAATACCAGGACGAGGTGCAAAGTTCTTAGAATAATGGATCTCAGCATCAATCCATTCTCCAATAGGATATGCAGTATCTTTGTCCAAAAACAAAGGATACAGGTTTCCTTCTGTATCCATTTCCATTAACTTGTAACCATATTTAGTTTCCATAATTACTCTCCTTTTTTCTTGCTATCAAACTTAGCATTATTAATGATTTTCATAATTTTCATAAAAGGTTCTTCATAATCTAACCTTTCCTGAAGATCTTCGTTAAATTTGTCAGAGCCTTTATAAAACTCTTTTTCAAGAGCTTTAATTTTCTTATATTCTGCTTCTGTAATATACATCATTATTAATCCTCCTCAATAGAAATATTAATTTCCAGATGTGCCTTGCCGTCTCCTCCTACCCAAATATCATAGCTGCCAAGATCGTATTCACCAAAGCCTTGATAGTCTACTTCATTTGCAATGTCATATACATCGTAGTTTTCAGAATCAAATACAACTTCTTCGCTTTCGCAATCAAAGATTGTTACTCTGCATCCAGACAGATCGGTTGCGTTAGATAAGAGCCAATAAACACTACCTACGTACATTTTGTTTACCTCCGTTTAAAATCACTCTTTTAAGTCCTTACTTTCCATGAATGAAAAATACCGCTCATAATAAGCATTGTAACAATCCTTATAGTCTGGACAAGACTCTTGACAATTACAATTTGTAAGGTCATATCCAAAACACATTAGATTAGGATAGCCATTACCCATATTAGTCCTCCTTTAAAATCGTCATTTTATTCTTAGTGTTTTATGAACAATTCGCAATTCATAATCAGTTCTTCTTTTACTTCGTTAACACTATTCTTTGTCGCACTAAATGTTCCGACTATATCTCCATGTTCACGAAAATATTCCTGCCACATATATACGATATCTGCTTCATTTTGATTTGGAATTTTCATAATCTCTCTTTCAAGTCCATCCCAAAATATAATCATATCATTACATAGTTCTATAATTTGCCGTTTAATACTCATATTGTCCACCTCATAAAATTGCCATTTTATACTTCAAAACCACAATGTCCACAATGTCCACCATGCCAAAATTCATAATCTCCGCACTCTGGACAAGCATCCACATAGTTGCCTTCGTCAAGTTTTTCAAATTGGATATTATTTTCTTCTGCCCATTTTTCAAAAGCAATTTGTTGTTCCCAATTACTAATCTTATACAACATAACTTCTACCTCTTAAAATCGTCATTTTATCCATTGTTTTTTCCAACCAATTTATCTCCACATCTAGGACAATAAATAACTGGCATTTCAATTACTGTTCCTTTATCGTCTGCTAACTCACAAATCAAACTCCAAATATGGTCTCCATCTGGTCTATACTCTCTTAGATACATAACTGGATGCTCTCCATCTGCTTTAATCCGTCTACGAGTATGTTCATCTATGATGCGAAACGACTTATGAATAAAATAATCTTTTCAAGCATTTTCAACATTGACCAATGTCATATCACAATATTCACACATAATTTATCATCCTCATAAAATTGCCATTTTAATTTACTCAATGTAGAATCCACAGAATAGTATTAATTTCTGCATGGATTAAATTGATTTCATCGTCTGGTACTTGAAGAGCAATAAGTGTTTTTCTATAATCTTGCAAGTATTGAAGATATGCAAAAATTTCTTTTAAGGTTTTCATATTTAATTACCTCTCATTTCAACTGTTCAATTTCCGTCAATTCTTTAATCATATAGTCATACACTCTTTCAATTGTCGCAACAAATTCTTCTTTACTATTGATATAAGAATTGGCACGAACAAGAACAAGTTTCTTTTGCACTTCCATGCCTGCTTTCAACATAGATACTTTGCATCTCATGTTCTCTAACTGTTTTCTTTTAGATTTCTTAAACAGCATAGTAACCTCCGTTTAAAATTGCATTTTAACATGCTTCAATATGGTTTACTGTTACACGATTGCCTGTCCAATGTGTTTCTCCATTTAAGTTAAAGAACACTTTAATACATGTTTCTCCGCTGACCAAATTCATATTACCACAATCTGTTCCGCAACTTGTCCAACCTGCGATTTGCCAACCTTTAAAATAATTACAGATAAAAAAATGTAGATTCATAATTTCACCTCATAAAATTGCCATTTTATTAACCAAATACTGTTATTCCAATTAGGCAAACAGCCATAATCCACAAACAAATTGCTGTTGCAATCATTCCATATTTATTTCCATTCACAATTGCATGGTATGATACAAACATAAATATGGTCAACCAAATCACAAATATAATGAATAATACTTCCATAAAATTATCCTTTTATCATTCAAATAAAGCATCCTCATAGTCTGCTATAATCTTTTTTACTCTTGCAATTTCTTCCTCGTCAGGCTCTTCGTCATTCAAAAGATTTTCAAGTTCGTCTTGCCATTTCATATAATCGTGCATTGCATCGTCATATTCCCATTCTTTAATCTTACTCATAATCAAATCCTCCACTTAAAATTACATTTTTAACTTGCTCGACCAACCACAAACTTTTCACCAGTAGCCAAGTCTTTTAGCATTACATAACAACCGCCATAAATACCATAACAATAATAGAAATTGGCAACATTCTTTTGAATCACAAAGCCATCATCATCTTGTGTTTCAACAAAAATCATATAGTCATTATTGTTTCCAATTCCGTTAGCATGATGACAATTTGAAAACTTCAAACCATACATCTTGACATTCTCTTTAAATCTCTTAATCAAATCACATGCTCTGTGATCACAGTAGCAATATGCATCAAGAATATTTTTATGAAGCTTAAAATTAACAACAAACTCGTTCTTAATGGATTCCATATATTCTTTTTGTGTACGCATTATTATTACCCCCACTTAAAATAATTCTTTTAATAGTAAAATTCCAATCAATCCACAATTGCCTTAAACACATTGTATGTCTTGCCAACATTCTTCACTTTATAAGTAATTGTTCCCAAGTGATTATAAACTGCAATCAAGTCGTCACAACTATCCGAATATCCCTTATCAAAATAAGCAAACATGCATAAATTCAAACCAGATCCACTAATAATATACAGTGCAGTTCCAGGCTTAAGATTCCTAAGCTGATTCATATCCATAGGTTCCATTTCACATTTAGGATAATTGCAATGTAGCTGCAAATACTCCAACCTATTCTTTGCCCATTCGTTTTCAAAAGTTATTTTACTCATATATTTATTCCTCCTCTTCATCGCCAATATATACAGAATCCCAATCAAGATAATCATAGTTTGGCGCAAGAATATACTCTACCATATACTGTTCACAGCACATATCATGAACAATTAAGTAATCTTCTTCATCCTCAATTTCACTTACATGTATCCATCTGTCATATGCCCAATCGAGTATATTATAAATTTCATCTCTTGCTGGCTCATAATCATCAGGAAATGTAACAGTCAATTCTCTTTCAAAACAATCAATATAATAAGTTACTTGCATTATTAAACGTCTCCCCTCTATGGCACTTTCCGCCAGTTTTTGTTTCACACCAATCACAATCGTGTGGCTCTCCATCTTCTAGAACTGTGTGCTGACATGCATCGCAAAGCATCATGTGATTTCCACAATAAGGACAATATATTACAAAGCCCTCTGTCGCTGTATCCCAATTTAATGTGATTTCTCTTTCGCAGTTTGAGCAATACTCCGTTACTTCATTAGGAATGTAAATACTTCTTACGAACTTCAATTCTTTTTCGCATTTGTAAATGCTATATAAGCCAGGTTCAAGCATTTCCTTAAATGCACCAACTGCATATTTATCACATGAGAAATGCCCATTTGTCACTAAGTGATTGTTTTGATGTACTAAATAATTTGCCATTCATATAACCTACCTTTCTAATTAATAATTAAAATTTTCATCAAGTCTTTTCCATCCAAAAGTATCACAGAAGTAATGTCCGTCTTCAATATCCTGATATCCAGTTACCTTTACAATGTCAGACACGGAAAGCGAATGTCCTCTGAAGTCTTCAGGATGATTAAGATTAAACATTTCGTATACATCTTCAAGATTTCTACAATTAGTAGAACATTTGTACACCAAATCATAGATAGAAAAATTAATCTGCCTTACACTCTTCCTTTCTAACATCCAAGTCCCCATAAAAGCTACTCTGTCAACATCCTTATCAATGTCAATTTGATAGATTTCAATATTCATAAATATACCTCCTATAATTTTGTATTGTTATTAATGGGCAGGGAAAATAACTTCATCTCCGTTCTTCATAGTCCAGCATCCAGAGTTAATTTTGGCGCAGTCAGAACAATTTCCAGAGCAATAAACAGCGCCGTCATGTGCAGTAGTTCTTCCATCAAAGAACAAAGGATTAGACGTTGGCAAATTATGTCTATTGTCCATTTCCATATCTACCCATGCACTAAAAATGATATGCAAATTCTTAGGCAGGTTGTACTTATCAAGATATGTGTTTACAATATCAAAAGACTTGGTAAATGCCAAGAATTCACAATCAGGATTCTGAGTAGCAACCATAATCATTCCCATCAGATATTCATAACTTACAATATCACCTCCAATATGCCAGCGGAAGAACTTATACATCTTTGCCGCTTCACTGATTTCCTTAAAATATCTACTAGGATCTGCCTCAAGAATGGCTGCATTTACACTTCTGTTATTTCTACATCCAGGATAACAGCAATCGTTTCTCAAATCATAGCACAGCTCACGACATTGAGCACAATTTCGGCAATTATATACAGGGATGAGACTTACACTAGGCACAGCCTCTCCTGTTTTTGAGTTGCCTTTTGCAATATACACATGCAGTTTTTCAACATCTTTTAAGTACTCATTCTTACTGTCCACCATTTCTTTCATTCTCTTTGTAAAATTCTGTTCAGAGATTTTGCTAATGTTTTTTGCTTTCTTTATTTCCATATTTATACCTCCTTTAAATAGTAAACGTGATAGGCCCATTAACGGGTGTCCATGCTGTACTATCTACACTGTTGTCGTCATCTACAGTATCAATTCTAATGTTAGAAACACTGTCCACTGTCACATAATTCCAATTGCCAGTATAAATAGCGCTTCTATCAATTGTAATTGTACGAAGGTCATTAGCATCTAATCTCAACTCCGTATAATTATTTGGAATACTATCCAAAATTGCCTGAATTTCTGAATCTCCAAGTGTAGCTTCTACTCTTTCAGTATTAATTTCTACAGTCTCAACAGGCACAGAGCAAGAATCACCATAACAAGACAGTCTGTCATAATAGTCAGTCACAGTTCCACAATGGGGACAATAAATATCGTTAGTGCCAATAGCAACACGTCCATTATTGCCTTTCTCGTTAGGATAGAACACTCTGCAGTCGTTCTGACAACTATAATCTTTATAATGAGTGCCATAAGATTCAGTATCGTCGTAGTCAGAAACTGCCTTTACCTTCCACTTATCATCGCTCAAACCCATCAGGCCAGTAAATTCCTTCTGAACAACCTGACGGAACTTTGCATACAAGTCAGTAGAACCATCATTTCCCTGAGGATAAATTCTACCCTGAACAAACTTGCAAGTATCAATGTTTACATGAAACATATTTCTATACAGCTTGCCTTTTTCGCACAGATCTCCATCAAGGTCTTCAAGAACATAAGTAATAAATGAACTCTTATCCAACATATAAGACAAAGTTCCATTACAATACGCACCATGATATCCGTTAGCCATTCTTCTTCTATTGCGCTGGTCAATAGTATGACAGCTTGCCCAACTCTTACCAAAAGACATCGTGAGATAATCCAGAGGATTTACGCTAATAATAAAGTTCAGAGTTCTCTCATTGGACGCAACCATATCTGCATACTTGGCAAATTCTCTATTATAATCACGCCACTTATCAACACCATAATGAGTACAAACCCTATTAAAAGCTCTGCTCATCTTCATGCCAGATTTGACGCTAACTTCATCATAAGTAAGGTCTCTAGGCACAGTATGGCATGCCCATTCGTATCTAAACTGATGCATCCAGGTATCAAAACGATCTGCCTTTTCGGCGCTTTCCCTAAGAGCACCATTCATAGGATTAAATTTACTAACATTTGCGCTATGCAGAACGTCAGGAGCCTTTTTCATATTCTTAAGACTCATATGCATCACACCAGTATTAATGTAATCATAAAGCGTCTTCCCGTTTTCATCCTTGTACTTCAAAATACAATCTTTCACTTTAGGATTTGTTCTCATTTTGTCAATAAACTTGCAGATTTCATCTCGTACACAATCTCTCACAAAAGGAACCTTAAGAATAATGCGCAAGTCTCCAGCATAACTTTCAGACTTAGAAATCATCTTAATAAGCGGCTCCTTATTGGTAAAATACTTATCAATAATCTTGCACACACCATACTCGCTATTGCGGTGGTCGTACTTAGTAAGCAATGCCATCATATCATCAACCAACTTATCAGTATCAACGTATGCGCCCCACTTAGCCTTAATCATTTCCTTATTGCACAGCATTTTTATTTCTCCTCCTCAAACAGTTCCTTAACTTTTGCAAATGCGGATGCAGACTTACTTGCATTTCTCACTTCATTAGGAAAGTCTACATAGTAATGTGCGCCATCAAAATAGAAATGTTTATCATATCTCTTAGAATACATGAAGCACCAATGTCTATTTCCAACTTTCAATGTAAAATAACTTACAATTCCCTTAGAATTAACATGAGCTTCAAGGCTTTTTAAACTTGGATGAGCGTATGCAATATAACGATTGCCTCTCTCAAACCCTACAAGCTTCCATTTCTTTTTCAGCAACATATCTACCGTAGGAAGAGTATCAAAAGGATGCGGACATTTTGTAAAAATATCTTCAATGGACGAATAACTTGCACTCTTACATCTAAGATATTTGCAATTCTCATTTGCCGCTTCAGTGCCAATTGTTCTGGAATAATATCCTGCACGACAGATGAGCTTAGTTGCATATTTATTCGTTACAATATACTTGCTAGGGTCAAGAGGGTCAGGAACATAAGTCTTTTTGATAGGAGTTTTATCATAGGTTTCGCTCATTTTGTTACACTGCAAACAGTTTTTCTTATCTGCCTTTGCTCTCCAATGAGCTTCAATTGCCTCAGGAGTATTTTTAACAAGTTCTCCACAGTTGGAACATCTTACATACTTGCTTCGATTGTCTCTAAAAATATCAATAATTTCGCTGGTAGTGATTTTATTTCCATTTTCATCGATAAAGTAAACTCCGTCGTGCTTTACATTGATGTATACAAACTGCTGTCCATTCCAATCTCTCATCAACGCTTTCATTTTATTCATCCTTTCTGCTGGGGAATTGTGCCGCCCCAGCTTCGGCTATAATTTTGTATTGTTATGCCTTTAACAGTTCTGGATAATGTTCTTCATAATAATCAGTCATGTCATCTTGAAAACCTGCGCCAACAACTCTATATCCTAAATTTTCAAGTTCGTCTGCAATATCATAAGCAAGGTCACATCCGTCACATGCATCACCGACACGAATATCTAGACTAATCTATTTGATTTTCATTTATTATAACCTCCTTACAACTTTCCTCTTGCAATTAATCCATCTCTTGCATTTCTTACAAGTCTATTAGGGTCTGCTTTACTGATTCTTTCGTAATGTTCATTTGAGTAGCCTGCATCAAGAACATCATTCTCACTAGGTTTGCCATTTGTCATAATAATTACTTTGCAAAGCTTTTCAAAATCTGCCATTTAAGTTCTCCTTCCTTAACTATCTAGTTAAATATACTAATGACACGAATAGTTTGTTATCAGCCTCTATAACTTCAATACTATAGTCATAATAGTAGCCGTCTTGCCCCATCCACATATGTATAAACTTTTCGATCATTGCGGATAGACTGTTTTCATTCTTAGCTACATGCAAGCAATATTCTGCATTGCTTTCATATCCTTCTGCCTCTTCTCTTAAGTACTCTTCTCCATTGTCTCCATTAAAGTCTAAATCAAAATCTGCCATGTCCATTAATAAGTCTGATACTGATTCTTTGTTGTTGTTAACTACATCTGCATAGTGGTGTAATGAAATTGTTGACATATAAATTCCTCCTTAAAATAGCAGCTCTGCAATCTGCTTGTTTGCTTTCTTTTTTGCCTTAGCTCTTTCTCTTTGTTTCCAAACCTCATGATCATACTTGACAAGGTGCCAGCAATTTTTAGACAGGCATTCCTTGGATTTAACCTGTTTCCATGTGAGAGAAACACATTTCTTTTTACAATATGCACAAGGGCTACGTGCAACAGTGTTATGCAAAGTTGTATACTTCACTTTATATCTCCTTTCTATTTATTCTTCAACATCAAGCAAACGTTCAAATCCAAGATATTTAATCTGCTCGTCACTAAACCCAATGGCATGAAATACATCAAGTGTCATATCATCTTCAAAATTTTCAATATGATCCATACAAGACTTAAGCAAATCCATCATATCTTGATAACACATTTGGACTTTTCTTACAGTTACTTTCGTTTTCATAATCATTTTCCCTTTCTTATTTACCAACGCATTCCGTCCTTAGCAACAAGTTTAACAAACAAGTCAAAGCACTCGTTATAAAGTTCGTCATCAAGTGCAATATCAAAGAAGTCTTCCTTTGTTGCTCCGTCAGGCATAATATTGATCCATCTCATGTACAGGCTTTCATCGTTTGCCTCACACATAATATTATGCATTGCCTTGAGCTGAGACATTCTTGCATCCTTTGTCCATCCAGCCATCAAATCTTTCAGATGAACAGCTTGCTTGCAAGTTTCACAAACATACTCAGTCTTGCCATATTCCGTTTTAACAACAGAACCACAATTCTTACAATATCTATTAGTATCCATATTCGTCTCCTTCATCATCTTCATGTTCTGCTTCATAAAGTATTACCTCTACAGCACACCATTCATAACAATCTCTTAGGCAGTAACTACAAATAACTGCCTTTGCTTCACGAATTTTTTCTATTTTATCATTATCTATATAGCTACACCTCCCTTTAAAATCACTCTTTTATGTGGTTAACCCATACTGCAACCTTGGATATAGTCAAGTGTTACACAATCGTCCGTCCAATATTTTGCACCATTAAACTTGAAATACAATTCAATAAAACTATCTTTGTCACACAGTCTAATACAGCCTCGTTCATTTCCATAAGTTGTAATTCCTGCAATTCTCCAATCTGCAAAATACTTATTCTTAAACTCTTGTAAACTCATATTTTTTTCCCCCATTAAAATCGTCATTTTATTACCACATTTTCAACTGTCTATTGGCATGCTCTACAAGACTATAATCTCCATTATATGTTTCGATATATTCCGTCAACAAGCTCTCTACCTTTACAATAAACCCATCATAAGAAAGCTTATAAGGCATTTTCACATCAATACCATCTGCATAATCATAAGGCATACCATCATCCTTATAACCATAACCAGTATCTTCATCCGCAACATAGAAGTTACACATCACATATTCTTCTTGATTAACAACGCTATTGATGCCATTAATCACAGTGCCTTTTTCAGTAATAAATTCAATGCAAATGTCACCGACATGTACTGCTCCACAATAACCAATATTACCATTAAGCATATCCTTGTAATTTTCTTTTGTAAAATTGCTCCAATCAAACTTCATGACAATTACCTCCCTATAAAATTATCCTTTTAATCTTCCAGTTCATCCTCATCATCATCTTCGTATTCATCTGGATTATCACATTCAACATCATACTCAATGTCCAATGTAGGAAAAGCTTTTACTAATTTATTTGCTACACGATCAATTGCCTTTTCATATGCAGTATCTTCATCTTTAGCTTTGATTTCCAGATATCCACAACACCATCCACCACATAAACTTACTGCGAACTTATATGTTTTCATTATTAAACCTCCTTTCAATTTTCAATGTTCTGCTTTTTATTTAGCTTACTCCAGTTAACCCAGCCATAGATGCAATTTGCAGTCCATGCAATATACATAGCAACCATAGACCAATTTCCAGCTACAAACCACATCTTGATGCACAGCACATCAATTACAAGCCACCACAGCCACTGTTCACGATATCTGCGTACCATCAACAGCTGAGCAAAAATAGCAAGTACATTAGTAGCTGCATCAGTGTAAGCCTGTGCACTTCCAATATAATCAAGGCAGTAACCAACAATTACAGTTGCAATTCCAGTTCCAATAATAGATACAATCCACTGCTTAGTAGTAAACTTCTTTGCCGCAACATCCTCAGTTCCATCATCATTCTGCACAGAATTCTTTTTCCACACGAAGATGCCCCAAACCATAGTAACAAGATAGAAAATGTTTTCAATTACCTCTCCATAAAAAGTGTTCTGCCATGCCAAGAAAAGATAACTGATAGTCTGCACAAAACCAATAAAGTAGAATTCTACCTTACCTTTTGCACACAACACCACAGAAATAACACCTGCGATGCCAGCAATGATGTTCAGAGGAGTGTCAGGACTAATACAAAATACCGCAATCTGCAGAGCCAGCATTGCAGCCAGAAATACCTTTTCAAAAGTGTTGTAACCAGTCCAGAAAGTTTTCTTCAGCCAAGTCTTCATAATTAATTTCCTTTCATCATATAATGTTCGGCAAAATTATTATTGTTATTTTTGATAAACAGAATGGTTTTCCATTCCTTGGCTTCGTATGTCGGGCAAGGAATCTCAAGCTGTTCTGTCATTCTATCCATTGCACTATCAGGAACCTGACGGCGACGAGACAGATTGTTTCTCTTTCTAAGTTGCGGATCTGCATCAATAAAGATAAGATGATGTTCAAATGTAGGGAACCATTCAATAAACTGCTGACGATGCGTTCTTGTAATTGCGTTAGTATCTACGATGCAGTCAATATTATTGATTTCTGCTTCATGAATTGCCTTAAAGTATTCAATCCATACTTCAAAAGAGTTTACATGCAAACATTCGTCACCGTTTACCTTTTCGTAGAATTCATCAACGCCAAGATATTTAAGACCCATCTCTTCTGCGAACTTCTTTGCAAATGTAGTTTTTCCAGAGCCACTGCATCCGCACATAAGATACATCTTAGCCATTAGACTTTCCTTTCTCCATAATGTCGTTTACATACTTAACGATAGTTGCGAAGTTCTTATAATACTCACCACCATCAAGAACCACAACCTTATCCCAGTTGCCAGACTCCTTGATGTTTTTGCAGAGAATATCATACATCTTCTTGCGCTGTTCCATATCAGAGTGTCCCATGTATCTAACATTGTCATCAACAAAGTTTCCTTTAGGAGCAACCAAGAAAATCTTATCCCAACGGCACTTCTTAGTGAATTCATCAGCAACCATGGCTACCTTTTTGAATTCATCATCACTCAATGCTAGATTTTCATCATCTGCGTATGCCTCTGCATACATTCTAGTAACCATGGAATCTGTATCTGCAAAGAATACACCATGATTTGCGTGAGAGTTAATCAGATTCTTATTCAATCTATACTGTCCTTCCAAGAAAGCAAGATAGTCAGCGGCATCCAGTTCCCATTCGCTAATACTACTTTCTGCCATATAATCACGAGCATATTCATGACTATAAGGTGCGTTGAAGTATTTGCCCAAGTCCTTAGTAAGAGTTGTCTTTCCCTCAGATGCCGTGCCACAAATCAGAATGTTATGACTAAACACACGCTTGAAAGGGAAAGCAATCTTGTCCCAATGCTTTACAGGGTTTTCACGAATCATGGTTGCACAGATAGGATTATCTGCTTTGCGGTCAATGAGCACAGCATTCTGATTTCTCTCAGTCAGATCATTGTAGTAATTTTCATCACCAACATACCATACTCTTTCAGGCCAATGACCAACTCCATCAAAAACACCTTCAATTACTGCCTTGTTCCAAATGTTTTTGAACTCTGCAAGCCACTCGTTCCATCCATTAGGATACTTATTTGCGTTAATTTCTGTATCATTGATGCTATACACAGCCACCAAATCATCGTCAGCAAAGAACTCACGAACATATCTGTATCGCAGCTTGTGGGGCATCATAGGTTCTCCCTTGTCGCCATCAAATCCACAGACAATGACAATACAACCTCCGTCATTTTCCTTTTTTGCTCTCATAATCAAGTCCAAATGACCCTGATGCAGAGGTGCGAAGGAGCCAAAAACGACTCCAATTTTAGAGCCGCTTAAAGGTTTCTGATAAGTGTGTAACATAATTCTGTCCTTTCTCTTCAGTGAAGTATATATTTATTACATATCCATGATAAGCATATAGATTTTTAGTCCTGCACAAATCAAATCTAAATACCCAATAATAACACTTAATGTGTTACTTCCACATTCAATAAGAAATACACCCATAGCAATAAGAAAAATTGCCCATAACAAATGATATACACGATTCATATTTAGTTATCCTTTCGTTACTAAAATAGTGAAGTGTATTTAGCGTGCAGTATCCATTAACTGTTTTACATATTCAAAGATTGCTTTTTCGGGGAAATACTTACATGCCATGATGTCAAAAATTTCTGACATAAGACAACCTATCACTACAACAATAGTGATAACAGAAATAACATACATAATTCCACAAGAGAAGTCTGTTTTATATTCAATTACACATATTACAATTCCAATCAAAATTAGAATTGCACAAAATATAATCCATGCCCAGCTTGTAGCAACTTCCCAAGAGATATACTTGCTTGCCAATTCCTGCAAGTAAGGCATGACATTCTCTTGCGACCAGTCAATAGCCATGCCAAACTTCATACATAAGTCGTTCAAGACTTCAATAATCTGAGAGCTAATAGTCATAATGTTTTCCTTTCTCCACTTACTTTGCCTTAAAGAATTTATGATTACCAATAGTAATCACATACTCCAAACTATTCTCGTGCCATTTAGAATAGCCTCCATTTCTAATCGAGTAAAAGTATCTAATAGGCTCGTCCACAGCAGACTCACCGTTGATAAACACTCTTTCACAGGCTTCTCTTACACTATCATTTACCAAATCCATACTTACAGGAGTGGTATACTGTCTTGTTCCATTTGCATTAACTTGCTTCACAACCTCTTCAGGAGTCATGCCAGTAGCTTTACTTGTTTCTCTAATACACTGTGCAACACCCATCTGTCCATTAAGAGGCTCGCCTCTACATTCTGCAGCTACAACTCTCAGAACATAGTCGTAATCATAGTTCAGAGCAGGAATTTCTGCGACAGGTTCAATTTGCATTGCCTGAAGCTCTTCAATTACAGCCTTTTGCTCTTCAATCATTGCAAGTAACTGTTCTTTATCTTCTTTGTGTTTGTTAGTACGAACAATTACTTCTTGTTCAAGACACACGAGGTCGTATTTGATATCATTTACGTACTCTTTTGTATCATACAATACTTCCTCAAGAGTGTCGCATCTCTTAAACAGTAAATCCATTGTAATTAGTGAAATTACACTGAATACCGTCGTGAATACGATGCAGACAATTCCAACAGTTTGCCATTGCTTATTAGTCATTTTAAGCCCTCATTTCTGCTATAATTTTGTATTGTGGTTTAGTTATAAGTCTCGTCATACCCATAGAAATCAACCTCAATGTCACTATAAGACAACAGAGGATGCCCCATAAGGAACAGACCAACAGCTTCCTCTTCACTTCTGGCATAGAGATCTTCCCACATTTCCTTTCCTGCCTTGTTCTTGTAGCAAATGCCATACATGCCCCATGCAAATTTTTCATCAGGACAATCATACATTGCATTTTCAGAAGAATATCTTTCATACAGGAATCTGTAGTCATTGTAGCCCATGCCACTATATGCACCACTGCCGTAGCTGCTACCATAGCTATAGTAGCTACTATATTTGGCTTCAATGTATTCAAACTTATCATTTTCGCCAGTTCGCTCAATAAGCTCGCATACCTTTTTAATGTTATCTTCCATTTCTGTAAGAACAACATATTCGTTTGTAGTATGTGCATTGTAATATCCACAAGAGAAATTAACTGCTGCACATCCAATTGCGGGAGCCAAAGTGCTGATATCAGAGAAACTGCCCCATGCAGTTCTCCAATCTCCATCACAAGTAATGAAGTCTTCAAACTCAGGGTTATCGCAATCGTAGAAAACTGCATCATCACTACCTCTACGGTCAAGCTCAATCATGTAATTGAACTCAAGTGTCTTTGCGAAATCTTCTTTGATAAACTTCTCTGCACCAATCATGCCAATCTCTTCATCTTCACAGAAGACGACAGAGCACTTGTGCTTCTTGATGATTTCCAAAATCATGTAAACGCCACATCTATCGTCACCACCGATACCCTGGGGAGAAGAAATCTTTCCATTATCATAAAGGATTGTCTTGGGCAGTTCCTTATGAACGGTATCCATATGAGCAACCAACAGAATAGGCACATCACCCTGAGCATACACATAACCGTCTCTGTTGATAACTACATTATACTTATCTTTCAGCTCGGCAGTAACATGCTTCTTGAGCTTCTTCTGAGACATTCTACATAACATTTCAAACTTATTATTCATATTACATACCTCCCTTAGCACGCTTCTTCAGTTTCTTCTTCAAGTTCATCATAGCATTCACTACAATAATACTTGACTTCTCCAGTTTCACCGTCAACTACGTCAACCATTTCGTTTTTAGGGAACACAGCTCCACACTTAGAACATTCTGTATAATATTCTTCAAGGCAACTATTGCAAACATATCCTGACACACTGGCTACATAAGTGCAATTGTAATCACGTACATATTCATTACATTCATCACAATAATGATAGTAATTTTCAATACAACTATCGCAAACATATCTGTCTTCGTTTGCAATCCAACGAACATTATCGTTGTATTCATAGTTGTCACAACATTCACAGTAAGTTGCACAGTCAGAACAACAAGGATTGTCTCCAACCCAGCGTACATCATCCTCGCAAATACCATCTCCACAACATACACAAGTATATTCCTTATAGCAGCAAGAGATATTATTTTCCGTATGATGATAACCTCCACATTCAATGCACATAGGCTGAGAGCCCATTACAAGAGGAATATGTTCGCTTTCTGCAATATATGCTCTCAGTACTCTCCAGCTATATCCCCGGAATTCCAAATGTCACCGTAGACGGAATCTATGGTCCGGCAACACGGGCCGCGGTACTGGCCGCCCAGCGCCGGTTCGGTCTGCCCCAGACCGGCGAGGTGGACTTCAGAACCTGGGATGAAATTTACGATCAATACGCAGGCATCGAAAACACTACACTTCGTGATATCACGGACTTTCCCTACACTTCCGCCGCGGCAGGTGTTGCTCCCAGAAGCCGTTATGCAAACACCACGACCATGCGGCAATTCCCCGGCCGGGACCTCCGCAGCGGCAATCAGGACCCGGTCAGACAGGAGGTGGTACGATGAAGCCTGAAGAATCTTTCCTGAACCAGCCCATCCGCAGCCTGCAGACCATGCTGCGGGTCCTTGCGGAACATGATCCCCGACACGAAACCCTGATCCCCGATGGGATCTACGGGCCTGCCACCGTCTCCGCCGTATCCAAATTCCAGCGGATGCATGGCCTGCCCATCACCGGCATCACAGATCAAAGCACCTGGGAGCAGATCGTTGCCGAGTATGAGCCGGCGTTGGTCTATATCACAGAGGCGGAGTCCCTGAACATAATTCTGGATCCAGGGCAGGTGATCCGCAAAGGGGAACGTCACCCCAACATTTATCTGGTCCAGGCTATTCTGGCCGTTCTGGAGGAAGCC
>JAEIGA010002253.1_pt1 | contig 30812 bp, 27 predicted proteins | sample 9270691 | NCBI WGS metagenome assembly JAEIGA01 (sample SAMN17057246, study PRJNA624740) | gut metagenome | biome: biome; isolation source: fecal sample | host: Bos grunniens | place: China: Xizang | collected 2019
GATAAAAATAATTCACTATATTTGTAGATTTAGGAAGAAATATAGATATAGTAAATATGATAAAGAGAGTATGTGTTTATTGTGCATCAAGTTCCAAGGTTGATTCCATTTATAAGAAAGAAGCGTTTCTGTTAGGGTCTATCTTGTCTAAAGAAGGTATTGCCTGTAATTATGGTGGCGGAAGTGTAGGATTAATGGGCGAATTAGCAGATGCTATGTGCAAAAACAGTGGAGAAATAACAGGAATCATACCTAAATTCATGGTAGAAAAAGGCTGGGGAAATCCCAATGTCAAACAAATTGAAGTTGACACAATGCATGAACGCAAGCAACGCATGATAAAAGATGTTGATGCCGCCATTGCTTTGCCCGGTGGCTGTGGAACACTAGAAGAATTGATGGAAATAATAACTTGGAAACAACTATCCATATTCAACAAACCTATAATAATTTTAAATGTAAACCACTACTTCGATCCATTGATTGAAATGTTAGAGAAAGCTATCTCAGAAAATTTTATGAGAGAAGAACATAAAAAGATGTGGGTTTGTGTATCCTCTGCTGAAGAGGTGATTAAAAACATAAAAAATGCTCCTCATTGGGATGATGAAGCAATTAATTTTGCTGCTATATAAAATTAAAAGTTATGAATGACTCTCTCTTCTTTGACAAACTTCAGAAAAAGAGAAAAAAATTGGCTCTTCAACTTAAAGATCCTGCAGCTGCCGGATTTTGGAACTTATTGGTGGATAAATACTCCGATCAAGCTCATTTTTTATATGAATTACTACAAAATTCTGACGATGCCAATGCTAATAATATCCGTATTTTCCTCTTCGAAGATCACTTAGAATACCTTCATAACGGAAATATTTCTTTCACAATATCAGATCCTGACAAAGAAGAGGAGAATTCAGAGAAAGGACATCTCAACTCTTTAACATCTGTAGGTAATTCCACAAAAAACGAAGAGGATAAAATTGGTAAATTCGGCATCGGCTTTAAATCGGTTTTCCAATATTCGTCTCAACCTCACGTCGAAGATGATTTTCTATCATTTGATCTAATCGATTATATTGTACCTGAAAAATGTGAAAGAAAGAAATCGGAAAGGAAACAAGGTGAAACGCTTTTTTACCTTCCATTCAACAACCCCCAATCTGACTATAAGGAGATAGAGAAAAAATTACTTTCTCTTCACCTTCCTACTCTATTTTTGCAAAATATTTCCTCTATTTTCTGGGAAAGTAGAAATAATACGGGAGAGTATAAATCCTCAACTATAAAAAAAGATAAAAACAAGGGTAAATCCATTTATTTAAAGGAGTTCTCTCAAACTGCGAATAACACTACAAAAACAAATATATTATATGTATTCGCGGAAAATTATCCTTTTCAAAAGCAACCCAATCAAGTTGCATTTTATGCAACGAAAGAGGGAAAAATATTAGCCAATGAAGAGTGTGATTATTGCTATTGTTTTTTCAAAACAAAAACAGATTCCGGACTTAAATTTTTAGTTCATGCTCCTTTTGTTATGACCTCAAATCGAGAATCACTCAAAGAAGACAATGAATGGAACGAGTTACTGCAAGATCAGTTAGCAAAGTTAGCAGTGGAAGCATTGGAATATCTCTGTCACGAGACTCTGATCGGTGATGAAATATTGGATTTCATTCCTTTTAGCGTAAAAAGGAATGGCGGACACCCATTTCAAAAGTTTCATAATAAGTTTATTGAGTATTTGAAAGATGCGTACGTCTTTCGTTCGCTAAATGGAAATTACTTTACAGCAAAGGAAACTCTTTACACGAGTTCTGACGATGTTAAAAGAATTTTTCAACCAAAACAACTTACCGAACTAAATTTATCATTAAACGAGTGGTGTTTTTGCTCTATTAACAATGAGAACGAAGTGAAGATTTTAAACCAAAATCAGTTGATTGCACAACAGTTATCATTCAGCAATTTGGCAGCAAAATGCACACCGGATTTTTTAGCAAAACAGGAACTTAATTGGTTGATACAGTTTTATGCTACAGCAAACAAATTCACAGAGTGCTGGCAATCCAAAGAGTCTCCATTTAAAAAAAATCAACTCTTATTGGGTAATGACAACACGTTTTACACTCTTTATTCTGACGATTCAACTGCTCCTCAACTCTATCTATCAAGCGGACTTAATGATAGATTCTTATCAATTCACCCTGCTTTAACTGCAAATGAAAAGAGTTTACGTTTTTTTAAGAATTTAGGGATTTCTGAACCGGGCAGACTTGCAGAAATTCTCCAATATACACTACCTCGATATCAAAATGGTGAAATTTCTTCTACAAACCTCAATCAAATAGGATTAGATTTTAAAACAATCATTGATTGTTACAAATCATTAGCACCCTTTTGCGATGAAAAAAAACAATTGGTTGAGCAATTAAGAAAAAGTGCTATACTACCCGCTCATACATCTTACGGCGAATGCGTTTTAAAGTGCGGTGATGATTGTTGTATCAGCACCCCCCTCATGAGAGAGTATTTTTCACAATACAAGGAAATATTCTTCTTAGACAACGAATTTATTTTACAAGAGATTCCAACCGAAGATAGAGAGATATTTTACCAAATTATGTCTGAAATTGGTGTCCATTTTGGATTGATAATAAAGGAAAACATAGTCAATCCTACTTCGCAAACGATGGAAAACTTATCCCTTAAACCGGTTAGTTTACGACAATATGACAAAGGTGCTCAAATTATCCGAGACAAAATAATTGTTGGATTTGAAAATTTTGCAAGCCATCTTACGCCACAAAGGTCTGCGGCATTTTTCCAATTACTAAAGAAAGAAATAGAAAGAGAGAGTTCTTATCTATTCAGACTATCTTTACAAGGCGAATACCACTATATCGAAAAGGGGAAAAAACACTATACAAAAGAAACAATCACATCTACGTCTGCTGTTCAATCTCTTTTCAATTCAAAATGGTTGTATAATAAAGAATACCAACTTTGTACACCTTATGAAATTTCAGAGAGTAACAATCTTTCAGATATTTATGATATTTCTGCTACAGACGCACTCTTCTTTTTAGGAATTAAATTATCGCCGGAACTCAGTTTGTTAACACCGGCACAACGAGAAGCGATTGCTATAGTTAACGAATTTAAATCGAATGGCATTACGATTCCTATGATGAAAGAAATATTAACTAAAATTTTAGAGAAAGAGAGATGATGGAAGAATTTTATATGCGAAGATGCTTTGAATTAGCGAAACAAGCTATTGGATTCACCTACCCTAACCCCATGGTAGGATCAGTAATTGTTCATAACGGAGAGATCATCGGCGAAGGGTATCATCAAATTTGCGGAGGACCGCACGCAGAGGTAAATGCAATCAGTTCTGTAAAAAATGAAAAACTTCTAAAGGAGTCCACTTTATATGTCAATTTAGAACCTTGTTCTCATTATGGGAAGACACCTCCATGCGCTGATTTAATTATTTCGAAAGGAATAAAAAGAGTGGTTATCTCAAACAAAGATCCTTTCCCCGAAGTTAGTGGAAGAGGGATAAAAAAGCTGCAAGATGCCGGAATTGAAGTGATATGTGGGGTATTGGAAAATGAAGGAGCATGGCTCAATCGACGTTTTTTTGTTTTTCATACGAAAAAAAGAGCATATACACGTCTAAAATGGGCACAAACCGCTGATGGGTTCTTAGATTTCAAAAGGAGTAACAATAACAAATTACCACTTAAAATATCAACAGCGGAAACTCTGCCATTGGTCTATCTACTAAGAAGTCACGAGGCCGGAATTTTAGTGGGTACACAAACTGCGATACTAGATAATCCGTCTCTTACAATACGAGACGTTAAAGGGAAACAACCAATTCGACTATTGATAGACAGAGAGTTAAAAGTTCCTTTTGACTATCACCTTTACGACTCAAGGGTGCCTACAATCGTCTTTACGGAAAGAGAAAATACTCCAACCATAGATAATGTAAAATTTATTTCTATTCCATTTTTTAATAATGGGCAATTATCCATAAAGAATTTACAAGAAAAATTATACGAACTAAAAATTCAATCCATTGTTGTAGAAGGTGGAAGTATGCTATTGAATTCCTTTTTAGACGAAGGGCTATGGGATGAAATTAGAGTTGAGACAAACACACAGCTATTTATCGAAGAAGGTGTTATAGCACCAACTGCCCATGGAGAAATTATAAAAAAGGAACTTATAGGGCATCAGCAGATAACAACTTATCGTAATTCCGTTACCACTACTTCCTAAAAAAATTAAAAATAAAGACGTTTTTTTAACTATAAAGACAAAAAAAGTAAAACATTTCTTATCTTTACAACGGAGGTAAATTTATAGTATATGATTTGGGACATAACGACATTTTTACTATTAGCTGTTTACATTTACACCATTCTAACCACCATTATATTTCTGATGATGGAAAATCGGAATCCGGTAAAATCAATTGCATGGATTTTCGTGTTAGTTTTTGTTCCTATATTTGGGTTCCTGTTTTATATCTTAGTTGGGAAACGATTCCGAAAGAGAAGAATTATCAACAAGCGAAGTTATCGCCTTCGAGAAGACAAACAAACCGATTTGGGTGTTTTCTCGGATAATGAATTAAAAGAAAACATAAAAGGCATCGCACATTTGGCATACAACAACAGTGGAGCACTTTTATGTCCAAATAACAATGTAAAAATATACACCAATGCATCTGAACTATTTAACGATATAGTCGAAGCGATTAACAATGCCAAACAACATATTAACATAGAGTATTACATTTTTAATTCAGACAAAATCGGACAACGAATAATGGATGTTTTAAAAAAGAAAGCTTGTGAAGGCATTGAAATTAGAATGATTGTTGATGATGTTGGAAGCATTAAATTAAAGAAAAAGGATATAAGAGCCTTAAAAGAGTCCGGAGTAAAAATTATGAGTTTCTTGGAGGTACGTTTACCCTACATTAATAGTAAAGTTAACTACAGAAACCATCGAAAGATTATTGTTGTAGATGGTGAAGTTGGCTTTACCGGAGGATTTAATGTTGCAGACAGATATATTGATGGACTAAAATGGGGAGCATGGAGGGACACACATATCAAAATCGAAGGAAGTGGAGTTTTAGAATTACAAAAAAGTTTTTTCGAAGATTGGTATTTTGTATCTCAAGAAATGATTGATAATCCCAAGTTTTACCCTACACCGAAAAATTTGGGAAAGAGTTTAATGCAAATCATTATCAGTGGTCCGGATTTATTGTGGGAAAGCATTATGCAATGCTACGTCAAGGCATTTTCTGAAGCTCGAAGTCGAATCTATATCGAAACCCCCTACTTCTTGCCTCCGGAAAGCATTATTTGTGCACTACAAATTGCAGCTCTGAATGGAATTGACGTTAGAATCATACTACCTTATCGTTCAGATGCACCATTAACACTATTTAGTACTTATTCATACCTAGATCAGATGTTTAAAGCCGGAGTAAAAATCTATTTATATCAAGAGGGCTTTATCCATAGCAAAATGACTATTATAGATGATTTTGCATTTATAGGAAGTTCAAATATGGACTTTAGAAGTTTTAATCAAAATTTTGAACTTAATGCAGCCATTTATGATTCTGAAGTAACAAATAATTTGACCGAAATTTATAACGAAGACATTTCACGTTCAAAACAATTGGATTTTGAAACGTGGAAAAAACGACCAATACAACAACGACTAAAAGAATCTTTTGCCAGATTATTTAGTCCAATTTTATAAAATTATGAACGAATTCTTAGAATTAGAAGAAAAGATTGTGCGGGTATTAAAAACAGTTTTCGATCCTGAAATACCTGTGGACATATACGAATTAGGATTGATTTACAACATCGAACTTAATGATGGTGATGTTGTTATAGAAATGACATTGACAGCTCCCAATTGTCCTGCTGCCGATTTTATATTAGAAGATGTAAAACAAAAAGTGGAAGGGATTGAAGGTGTAAAAAATGTAGAAATAAAGCTCGTTTTTGAACCTGAATGGAGTAAAGAACGTATGTCTGAAGAGGCTTTATTAGAACTTGGTTATCTATAAAAAATCATGGAAGAAAGTAGGAAAAATGTCTATTTTGCATCCGATGCACATTTAGGCTTAGATATATTTGAAAACCCAATAGATACAGAAAGAAGATTGGTCCGTTGGATGGATAGCATTAAAGATTCTGCAAAAGCCATCTATTTTGTTGGGGATATGTTCGACTATTGGTTTGAGTACAAAGATGTGGTACCGAAAGGGTATAGTCGATTTATTGGAAAGATGGCAGAGCTATCAGACAATGGAGTTGAGATTCACATATTTACAGGAAATCATGATATATGGATGTTTGGATATTTTGAAAAGGAGTTAGGCGCGATAGTTCATCACAAAGAACTTATTACAGAAATTGATGGAAAGAAATTTTATATTGCACACGGAGATGGACTTGGAGATCCTAGTATTTCTTTTCGGATTTTACGCAAATTCTTCCGAAACAAACCTTGCCAAGCACTATATAAAACGATACATCCTCGCCTGACTGTTCCATTAGGTTATGCTTGGTCGAGACACAATCGCAAGAAGAAAATTGGATTAAAAAGTGAAAAGTATTTAGGCGAGAAGCAGGAATATTTAGTAGAATTTGCAAAAAAACATGCCCAAGATAATGACATAGATTTTTATGTATTTGGTCATCGTCATATTGTATTAGACCTATTAATAACCCCTAAACAAAGAGTCGCAATATTGGGCGATTGGATTCAGAATTTTTCCTATGGAATGTGGGATGGAAACAATTTTTCTGTAGAATATTTCCTCAACGAATAAAAAAATAATACTCATTATTGGAAATCTAAAAAAAAACAATTACATTTGAATAAAAAGAAAATAATCAAAAAAAGTTTTAATATGAGAAAAATTGCATTATTCGTAACATCGATACTGATTTCTGGATTTGTATTGAGTTGTTCTAACGAGGGAGAACAAAAGTGTACCGCCCCAAAATTATGTAAAATGAAATGTGAATTTGTTCCTGATAGTGGGGAAGCTGTAATCTACGGACGTAACTTAGCCAATGCAGAAGTGATTTTCCCAGGAGACAAAGTTGCAGAAGTTATCGCAGATAAGTCTAACGACTCTGTATTAACAGTTATCGTTCCAATGGGGACAAAAGAGGGTAAAATCACAGTTAAAAACAATGGTGCAGAAACCAAGTCTTCATTCATTTTTAGAGATGCAAGAAATACCATTGTAAACTTCGACCGTCGTTTAGCAACTTGGGGGGGATATAGTCCTATGGATGAAGAAGGAGAGTTAATCTCTGGTACACTTGAGTATGGAGAAGAGATAACTCCATTCCCTAATGGTGCAACTCTACCGGAACCATGCGATGGTAATTATGGTTTCCTATACGGAAAATATAAAAATGCATGGGAAATGAATCAAAGTATGTATCTACAATACGTTGCAAACCCATTTGAAGGTGGTAGAGGTATGATTTCTGTTGCAAGTGATGCTTTTGAAGCTTATGAACTAGATGAATTGGCATTAAAGTTTGAAGTATATGTTCCAAAAGAAATTGGTTACAAAGGAATTAAGACTGAAATCTTCTTTGGCCCAATTGATGCGTCTGACAAACATGGACGAGACCGTTCTGCAATATGCTTTTGGGAACCATACAAAGAGAATGGAACATTCAGTACTGATACATGGGAAACAATTACAATCCCTTTGACAGAGTTTAATCACACATCTAAAACAGATGAGGCAAATTCTAACGTGAAAATTAATTTGAAAGAGGCTACAAACTTTAGTTTCTTACAATTTGGAGCACCAACTTCTGAAGAACAAATTTTCATGTGTGTAGATAACTTCCGAATCGTTCCTATAAAATAGGCGTAATGACTAGTCCTAAATAAGTGTTAGCAAATTAATACTTGTTTTATTTTAGGATCAAATAAATAACTTTTTAGTTACACACAATGGAGTGGGCTCCATTGTGTGTAACTTTTTTATATGTTTTAATTTTTCTTTTTGATAGACCAGGGATTTGTCTGGGAGTTAAATAACCGCAAGAGTAATGAAGACGTTGTTCATTATAGATTGCAATAATGTCTTTAACTATCCCTCTCATCACATCAAGAGGATAGTTATATTGTTTCAATAAAGTTTGCGCCATCAAAGTCTCCCTATTTTCTTAACCAAGTGGTATCGCTATCTCACTTTGTATCCCATACTTGCAAACAACACTACAAACCCCGATTCCGGTGTATTCTACATCTTGAACTACCGCCAACCTAAAAGACATTGAATAATTTCGTTGTGTTCGCGTGTCATTCTTGTTTATAATCTCTTCCATCTTTTGCTACTATGTTGTGTAACGCGGCAGGACTATACAAAAAAAAGAGAGCATTATCGGTCTCTTTTTTTGCCTAGAGTACTCAAGAAGTATATCAATCCTAATGTATACTTTTTACTCTCCTTATTTAAATTCTGTTTTCTCTTCTTTATTTACGAAGAATTATGTATAATCAAAAAGACTATAACTGCCCGGCTTCAACCAAAATAATAACCCGTTCAACAATCTTATCCCGATCATCAGTCATCGCATCATACTCAGATTTAAGGTTTGCCCCAAACATACGAGCAAAACCTTGCCAAAAAAAGGCTCTAAAACCACCTCTAAATTGCTTTATTAATGCATACGAAGTTTGGTCACACTCTCTATCAACCAGTTTTATCAACATCTTACCTTGCGAGAAAGTTAACTTCTTCAATATCGGTTTATACGTATTAACCAATTCCTCTTCCTTCTTCTCCATGAATTTTTTCTTTTCCTTTTCATTATCAATCTTCGCCAAAGAAGAATCAACATCAGAAATAATAGAAGCAATTAATTTAGCATACGGCAAGGTTTTCTTTACGTCTCTCACCGTCATCCAAAAGAAACGCTCCTGTTTTTTACTCTTGAATTCTAATTTTGGGAAAACATAAACTTGTTGCAACAAAATACTAGGAATAGTATCGTTTCCATCTATACAAGCAGGGACACGAACAGCACCACTTTCAACATCTTGAGCCATACTGCTCAAAACAAAAAAAGAAAAGAATGAAATTAAAAAATATTTTATTATCTTTGCCATAAAGTTCGTTTTTGTATTCAAAGTACAAATATAATACAATTAACGAGGTTACATCTACCTAATTTGATTTTATTTAAAATTCTACCTGTATAATGAAAAAAATAGTACTTTTTGCATTTCTATGCATCACTTCATTTTGTTTGGGAAATATTAACGTATCTGACCCTATTTCGCTCTCTTTAGGAGAAAGTATAATAAATTCTACAGGAGTAGAGAATCTTTCTATCCCCAAGTATAAAAGCATCTATTTAAGTTTTGGGTCCCACCTACTAAGCAAAGAATTAAAAGGAGGTCGAGGAGACTTTTCTTTATCAAATCATTATATAAACTCCAAATTTTCTTTTTCCGGGTATGGATATAAGCACTATAACTATTTTCAGTTCTCTGTGCTTGTATCCAAAAACATTTCCCAAAATTTGGCCATTGGAGCTATAATCGAGCTAAATAGTTTTTACCATTTGGGGATAGAAAAAAGAAAATATCAATTACTTCCGGGATTAGGGATTTCATATCAACACTCAAAAAAAAGATTCTATAGCCAACTCATCTGGGAAAATCCCCTTTTTATAGTAAGAAAAAACTATTTCTACCATTTTGAAAATTCATTACTCTCATTAGGTCTAAATCTTGTAATATCCGCACAAACAAGGGCAACTTTTGAAATTGATTGGATAAATCAGAGTGAAATAATCGGGAAATGTGGATTTCTCTACTCATACAAACTATTTGATGTCCGTTGTGGCATTAAATTTCCATCTTTTCATCCTACAATTGGAACCGGATTTGAGAAAGGAAAATTCAGAATCGATCTTGCAGCACATTACCTACACCCATTAGGCATAAATTTGACATTAGGAGTTGGATATAAATTTTAATTTTAATATTAAATCAAAATAAAAATCTACTTAATACAATGAAAAAGAACTTTAAAATTCTTCTACTTGCCATAATTCTACTCAGTCAGAAAATAGTTTTTGGCACTAAACTTCCATCTGACATCATAGATTATTTAGAAACAACAGAAGAAAACAGTAAAATTGATGGAGAGGAAATGTATGAAATCTTATCAGAACTGGAGAATAGACCTATTGACATAAACAATTCCAACGAGGATGATTTAAGACAAATTCCCTTCCTTACAGAGATAGAAATATATCAAATCATACAACACAGAAAAAGATACGGAAAATTTCAAACATTTTACGAACTAAAACACTTACCCAATTTTACTATCGAAAAGATAAAAAAAGTACTCCCCTATCTAACTATCACAACAGAAAATAGCGAAAAATCATTAAATATTATCCTCCGAGAACATAATCACCAAATTTCCACACTATATCAACGGAATTTACCGCTCAAGAAAGGGTATAAAAGCATAAATAACAAGGAAACCTATTACCAAGGAGATCCCAACAAATACATAGTAAAATATAGGTTCAACGCAAGCAATACCTTCTATCTTGGCTATGCAGGAGAAAAGGATGCAGGAGAACCAATATGGAACAAGAAAAATAAAATTTTTGATTTTCACACCATATATTTTCAGATAAACCAATACAAAATGATAAAAAGTCTTTGTATCGGAGATTACAAAGCTAATTTTGGTCAGGGTTTGATTATCGGAACAAGTTCACTCTTTGGAAAAAGCAGCAATACAGTTCATCCTCAAAATCAGAAACAGGGAATAAACAGATACACATCACTCAACGAAAATAATTATTTAAGAGGCTTAGGCATTACTCTAACCCATAAAAAATGGGATTACAGTCTATTCCTTTCCCATAGAAAAAAAGATGCAAATTTATCGTATAAAGGAATTACATCGTTTAAAACAGATGGGATGCATCGTTCAATTAATGAACTTGAAAAAAAAGGAAATACTTCAGAGAGTATTATCGGATGCAATGTAAAATATAGAAATGACAATGTAGAAATTGGAGGAACCTTTATGTATTATCAATATAGTGATACATTAGCACCTTCCGAACAACTATATCTTACACATCGAATAAAAGAGACAGATAAACATTTAAATGGCGGCATACACTACAAATTCACATTGGGTCGTTTCTTTATATACGGAGAGTGTGCAATTGATAAAGCAGGTAATTTTGCGACATTAAACGCAGCAACATTTTCGCCAACCTCCAGATTATCATTTATGATTTTGCATCGAAATTACCAACCAGAATATCAGTCGATGTTTGGAAACGGATTTGGAGAAAATAGTCGTATTAAAAACGAAAAAGGATTATACTTAGGCTGGCGTATTCTACCATTCAAGCGAATAACAATATCAGCCTATGCTGATCTATATCGTTTTCCTTGGGCAAAATATGGTATTGACAGGAGTTCATACGGAAAAGACTTTCTAATTCACCTAAACCATAATACAAGCGAGAATTTAAAGATGGAATTAAGATATAAGTGGAAAGGAAAGAGCGAAAAAGAAGAGTATAAACAGAGCCTACGATACAACTTAAAAGGGAACATAAAAAGGTTCTCCATTCAAACGCAAGCAGAGACCAATTATTTTGAAAAAGAGAATAACTCATCATTAGGATGGATTATTGCACAAGACATACAATTTAAAAGCAGACAAGGGAAATTCAGCAGTTACCTACGGTATGCATACTTTAACGCAAGCAATTACAATAATCGAATTTATCTCTATGAAAAGGACAATACGAACGGATTCTCAATGCCGATGCATTACGGAGAAGGATCCAGAATAGCTGTGAATTTTGGGTGGAAAATTAAAAATAAATTACAAATACATCTAAATGCTAACACCACAATCTATACCGATGGGCGCGATAAATGCGGTTCGAACTACGAAGAGAGTAGAGGAAATAAAACAGGGCAAATCAAATGTTATTTAAAATGGAATTTGGGCGGAAGGAAGAGAGAACGAGGAGCAAACAGTACAAAAACTACTTAATGATCTCTGCAAAGAGTTCAATATTTTCATCAACAAAAAAAGCGATTGCAGCTGTTACACGCTCTTCCATAAAGAAGAAAGCCTCTTCCAACTCATCAAACACCTCGAAATCAACATACATGGAAAGAAACTCCTCATCCGATGTTTCTCGCTCTAATTCCGATTTATTCGCATCATAAATCTCTTTGGCTTTGTAGACCAACTTTGATAATTCTTTTGCCCCAAAAAGTCGCATAGCTTTTGCAAAAGGATTATCAAAGAAATAAGCACCATACCCATTTTGAATCAATTGAACGAAGCCCCCATCGTTCATCTCTTTACGAAAAATTGAATAAGCCAAAAGGGCATTTTGGTGACCATTCAATCTTCCCATTGTTTCACCCGTAAGTTCACCCCCGAGTTCTTTCCAATAAGCAGAGACAAAAACCTCCAAAAAGTCATCCATTCCTAACTTTGAAGCTTCAATAATATTCGACTCAGCAATTTGTATCATTCCAATCAATCAATAAATTTAGAAACTGATAAAACATAAGAAGAATCTACACCTCTCTTTTCACTTATCATTGGCATCAACTCTTCATTCGACAAAGCAGAAGCCCCCACAACACAAAATCGATCTTTAAATTTCAATAGATAAAGAGAATCATTATAGAACGAATTATTATCCAAAATATAGGCATTAGCCGAATTTGAATCCATAAAATCAGCAACAATCCAATAATAAAGCGTTTCAGATCCTTTGTAGAGAGTTAATTCATTTTTCAATTCCTCTACACAAGACTTTTGTTTTTCCAATTCACTTTTCAGCAACAAATCAGAAGTAACAATAGAAGAAAACGAGACCTGACTCTCATGGTTTGAATTATTCAGAGGTTGAAAAGCCAACAACAAAGCAATAGCAGCTGCGGAGGCCCAAACCAAATGAGAAGCTCCTCTGTTAGTCTGTTTTTTCACACTTTGTTCAAGAACTAAAGGAGGAAAATAAAAATCTGTCAGACCATAGCAAGAATTAGTACAAAGATGCCACTTTTTCACTTTAAAAGAAAAACGGCTACCAACTTTAAAAAAGGCACCATAATCACCAACTTCGCAAAATCCATTTTGAGCCACGCTCTCTTTAATCTCCAAGACCCAATCTATGATAATTTGATTTGCTTCATCAAAAGAGATTTTCTCTTGTTGCGAAATTTCCTGCGCCAATAACCCATCATTATGATTTAAAATCGGGTTAAAAATCACTTCTTTAGAAGGCGGAGAAAAGAGTCCCGATTCAGCAGGACATGCAACCACTCCATCATTCACGACAAACCCTCCAAGAGAGGGAATCACCACACAAGAATGATTTTCCAACAACTTTGCTATATGACCAAATACTTTCTTCATAAATTTTTAATTTGCAAGAGCACAAAGATAACGAATATCAGTCAAAAATTAGAGAAAGAGAATCTCAACTTATAAACAGAGATATAAACAAATTATTAACTATCTCTATTTCTCGTTTGCTTGAACTCTTCTCTTCCACATAAAGAACAAAATAGCAGAGAGAAGAACAACAACTCCACCAACAACATAAGAAAAAGCATGAGGTAACGACAAGCATTCAGGAGCCAAGCAGAAATAGGAGACACAAACCAATGTCATAAAAAGCGCAGGAATAAAAGTCACCCAATAGATTTTCTTATGCAAAACCAAATAGACCGTAATAGCCCACAAGGTAAATACAGATAGAGTTTGATTACACCATGCAAAATACCGCCATATCATATCAAACCCATCCTTATCACTCAAGCTATAAACCAAGACTGCAAAAGTTAACAAGAACAGAGGCAAACTGATTAACAATCGTTTCTTGATCGACTTCTGCTCCACATGCAAAAAATCAGCCACAATAAGACGAGCAGAACGCAATGCAGTATCTCCGGACGTAATCGGAGCAAAAACCACTCCTAATATAGCCAAAACAGCACCCACTGTTCCCAACCACTCTCGAGTAATAGAGTCAACAATAACACTTGCATTTGACTCTCCATATCCATTTTCGTGGAAGAAGTATGTTGCAGCTGCAGCCCAAACCAAAGCCACAATTCCCTCAGTAATCATTGCTCCATAAAATATAGGACGTCCATATTTTTCATTTGTCATACATCTTGCCATTAATGGAGATTGAGTTGCATGAAAACCAGAGATAGCACCACAAGCTATACTTACAAACATCACTGGGAAAATAGGCAAAAGAGCTGACTGAGGGTGAGTATTTTGCAACCCATCTGTCAATTCTGGAATATCCGGAGTATTAACATATAACATCACTAAAACGCCAACTACCATAAAAAGCAATGCCGCTGCAAAAATGGGATAAATTTTTCCAATTATTTTATCAACAGGTAACATTGTTGCCAAGATGTAGTAAATAAAAATAACTACCATCCAAAACATTGCATCAAGGTTTTCCGGTGTTAAACTAGCCAACAAAGTCGCCGGACCGGAAACAAAAACAGCTCCAACTAAAATCATCAAAACAATGGTAAACAAACGCATCACCAGTTTGGTATTATTGCCTAAATAACGACCGATTATTTCTGGCAAACTTTCTCCATCATGACGAATAGAAAGCATTCCCGAAAAATAATCATGAGTTGCTCCGGCAAAAATAGTACCTAAAACAATCCACAAATAAGAAGCACTACCAAATTTCGCTCCCATAATTGCTCCAAAAATCGGACCCAACCCTGCTATATTAAGAAATTGAATCATAAATACGCGCCAAGTTGGTAATGGCATAAAATCAACTCCATCATTTAAACTATTTGCAGGAGTAACTCTGTTAGGATCCGGAGAAAATATTTTTTCCACGAAAGCCCCATAAACAAAGTAACCTACAATCAATAATAGCAAGGCAATAGTAAAAGTTATCATCTCAACACAAATCTAAACTTAATGAAACTATTTTTTATCCAACTGTCCGAATACATTTTGAAGAACATCACTCACACGTGCACTTGCATTATGCCTGATATCACACTCTTTTTCTGAAACTTTTAAGAATAATCCATCCAACGCTTGTCCCGTAATATAATTAGGCAAATTACCATCTACTGGTTCAATACTTCTCAACATTTCGAAGTATTTATCTTCTATAACACCTGTCATACGTGCCACTTCCAACGCAGCTTTAGCTGCTTTACTATCCAGCAACTCAACCAATTTATTGTTATAAGTCGCATACGTATTCCATGCTGTAATCGGAGTTACATTCGCAATTTGCACCTTATTGAGAGAATCCGTTATGGATGGGTTAAATGCGCCTTGCAATTGCGTTATAGTATTATTGCGCAAATAGGTAGTAGCAGCATTGTCTGCACCAAATAGAATTGTTTTTGCATCCGCTATAGACATACCGGTAATCGCATCAACAAATATATCTACCGATTTAGGAGCAGCGCTCTCTGCCGCTCTGTTGAAAAGTGTTATAATCGTATCTGAAGTTGGAATAGAAACTCCAGAAGCACTTAGAAGAGAGTTGAATGCTGGATTATTGGACAATGATTGAACTGCAGAAAACGCGGATAATGCCTCTTTAGGCATACCAATACGAACAGCTGCATCTGCCAAATATCCATCTTCCTTTCCTAAATTAGTTGCAGCAGTTTCGATTCCAACTTTCAACGCAGCCTTTAATCCATCTGCGATATCAAAATTTCCACCATTATTAGCCGCCTGAGTAACCGCACTAATTATTTGTTGTGCAGCATCACTTTTTAATGCCTTATTAACTGTTGATAAAACAGAAGAAAGATTATCTAATAGTCCCATTTCTTATATTTTTATAATTAATACAATAGTTGATTCACAAATGTAAAGAATAGTTTTCTCTAAAAAAAGAATCAGAATAATTTTTATTGGAAGAATTTTGAAATACCTCTAAACCTAAATTGATTTTAAAATTCTTAATTGCTAACTATATCACAAAAAAAAGACCGACACAGAAAAATCTGAGTCAGTCTTTCTAAATCTTGAATTTAACTAATTCTAACTTATTACTTAACTTGAATAATCAAATACTTAGAGTTTGCCCAAAAAGAACTATAGTTAGTAATTTTCAAAACCAAATTCTTGTCATCTTCAGATTTTTGCACCAACTTATAAGAATTAAGAGGGTGAGAAGTTAACAAGAATGCTTTCTTAGAATTCAACTCCAACTCATTGAAATTACGGATATCAACAGCTGTACAGATACTAGGATTGATGCTTGCTGATTTAAGCAATTTCTCTCTCAAACCTTTTTGTTTAAGAGTTGCTTTATCTCCAATGAAGTAGTAAGCAGTATTCAATTGAGCATCTTGAGCCTCCATAGTAGCTTGTTGTTGTGCAGCAACTTGAAGAACAGAGTCTCTCTTGATAGTCATAGAATCCAAAGAACTACTTAAAGAAGCAATCTTGATGTCTTTGTCTTCCAATTGAGCCTTCAATTCTTTCATTGTTTTTTCCTTCTCTTTCAAATCTTTTTGCAAACCACTTACCAATCCACGGAAGTAAGCAGCATTTCCTTGAGCTTTAGACAATGCTTGATCCAAAGAGTCAATCTTTGCACGGCTAGTACGAATAGCATCTGTGATAGTTTGGAAATCTTGTTGGATTTTTTGTTTACTTTCAGGAGTTACACCTTCAGCACCTTGAGTCTCTTCCAAAATTCCCAACTCTGCATTCTTAATTGTTCTAAAGTTAGATTGAACCTCTTGAATTAAAGAAAGATAGTTAGCCACTTCTTGGTCAACCATTTTTTTCTCATTTGTAAGAGAATCCAAACTTTTTTGAGTTGCCTCATATTGTTCTTTATAACAAGATGTTGTACCCAAAGCCAGACACACACTTAAAAATAAAAATAGCTTTTTCATCTTAAAAAATTTTTAAATATTATTACTAAATTAAATTATCACAATTCACAACCACCCAAAACCATTACTATTTCACCTTTAGGCGGATGTTTTTCAAAATACTCTTTCACTTCCAATAAAGTTCCACGAACAGTCTCTTCATGAAGTTTTGAAATTTCACGAGAAACGGAAACTTTTCGTTCCGCCCCCATAACATCCATCATTTGAGACAACGTTTTTACGAGTCTGAAAGGAGATTCATAAATCACCATTGTTCGATTCTCTTCTGCCAACTCTTTCAATTTTGTTTGACGCCCTTTTTTCTGTGGTAAAAAACCCTCAAAACAAAACCTGTCATTAGGCAGTCCTGAAACGACAAGAGCCGGAACAAAAGCCGTTGCACCCGGCAAACACTCCACTTCAACACCTGCTTCAACACACGCTCGCACAATCAAAAAACCCGGGTCAGATATTGCCGGAGTTCCTGCATCTGAAATCAATGCAACATTCTCTCCCATTTGCAAACGACTTACAATTCCATCAACACTTTTATGTTCATTGAATTTATGGTGAGAAATCATCCTATTCTCTATTTGAAAATGCTTTAGCAAAACTCCACTAGTACGAGTATCTTCCGCCAAAATCAAATCAACCTCTTTTAAGATTCGAATTGCGCGAAAAGTCATATCTTCCAAATTTCCTACCGGAGTGGGAACCAAAAATAATTTTCCTGCTGCGTTTTTCACGAGAATCGATTTTCAAGTAATACCAAAAAGTCTGCTACCGCCGGGCTTTGTTCATCCCAAGTAAAGTTATCATGGATATAAGCCATTGCATCATCCAACGAATCCATTCCATCCAGAATGTCGATAGTATGCGACAATAACGCCACATCTCCGCCAAACAACTCTTTCCCATACCTATATCTGTCAACAATTCCCATTTTTTTCAAAGATACAACAAAACGACTCTCCAACCGCTTGGAGACTGTTTTTGTTGACACACTCGTCTTATCTCTTTGCGCAGACTGCAAAACATCCTCTGATGCCTCATTTTTCAAATCACTTGCAAAATTCGTGCCAAACTCATTAAGTACAACAGATAACTCTTCTGACAACTCATCAAAATTCAACTCTTCCTCATCTTCATCCGCCTCCTCTTCTTCCCACTCCTCATATTCATCATCATCAAATTCGTCTTCATCATCATATTCATCCTCAGAATCAAAATCTTCTCCACCAGATTCCCCAGCATAAATTTCATCATCAGAATGGTCAATACCCTCATCTCCAAACTCTTCCTCTCTACACTCTGCACAATCAGAATCATCAGACAAAGAAAACTCCGGATTATCACTTTTAGGAGTCAAATCATTAATCCGAGAAGAAATCCTTTCAACTTTTACAGAAGCTAAATTAAGTACACTCACCGGAATTTCACTCAATTCTGACATCCCCTCAAAAAGAAGCAACAATTCCTTTAAGTCATTGACTATAAGAGAGTTTATTTCACTATTATTCATTTTAATCGTTTTTTCTTCTTACCAACAAATTTATCACAAATAAAATAAAAGAAATTCAAATATAACTATTATTTTTTCTTACACAAAAAAACTCTTTCGTCTGATATTTTATTTATCTTTGTAAAGATATAAAATTATTGCGCTAAAAAAAGCGGTTAATTAAAGTTTTTTTCATATGAATTCACCTTTTTCGAAACCTTTTACATTAGATAGCACAGTTCGACTTGTATTGACAATTGTCACTATAATAGGCATCGTACTATTACTCAATTATTTAAGTCCTGTCTTACTTCCATTCTTTGTAGCATGGTTATTAGCATACCTCATATACCCAATTGTTTCTTTTGTCAAGAAAAAATTAAAAATTAAGAATCATAATTTAGCCGTTATTTTAGTATTGATAACTATTTTCACCATTATTGGCTTAGGAATTTGGCTTCTCACCCCCTTGTTTATTGCAGAAGTTGTTAAAGTAAAAGACTTAATCATACAATACTCATCCCCAAACACTCAATATGGAATAATTCCACAAAAATGGGAAATATTTCTACAAAACTTAATTTTACAGACCGACTTATTAGAATTATTCAACAAAGAAAGTTTAGCTCAATTAATCAAAGATTTATTCCCACACGCGTGGAAACTTTTAAACAATTCAGTTAATATTGCCACAAGTATTTTTGCAACATTCATAATGCTTTTGTATCTCTATTTTATTTTAAGAGACTATAATACCATTGGAAAAAGATTAGTTCAACTAATTCCTGATAAATACAAACCATTTACCTCTACCCTCCTTTTAGATATGGAACGAGGCATGAGCAACTACTATCGTGGACAATCAGTGATTGCATTAATCGTAGGTATATTATTTTCGATTGGATTTACAATTATTGATATGCCATTAGCTTTAATGATGGGACTAACATTAGGGTTACTAAACATGATTCCGTATTTGCAAACTATCGGCATTCCTCCTTGTCTCGTTTTAATATTAATAAATGCTGCAGAAAAGGGAATTTCTCCTTGGGGAAGTTTAATTGCTCTTGCTGTCGTATTCATAGTCGTACAAATTATACAAGATGGTTATTTGGTCCCTAAAATCATGAAAAAAACGCTAAATCTGAATGCAGCGGTAATCTTGCTTTCTCTCTCAGTATTCGGGATGTTAATGGGGATTTTGGGAATCATCATCGCTCTTCCTGCAACGACACTCTTGATTGCTTACTATAAAAGGTATATACTGAAAGAGATTAACGATATAGACAGAAGTTATATACCACAAAACACCAATAGTGACTAAAATTCAATTCCATAAAAACTTAGAGTGCATCTACTCTGCTGAAGAGAGAAAAACACTCTATTATATCATCTTACAGTATTTGTTTGATGCTCCTCTTTCTGTTGCATTGATAAAAGAGATGGAGGGGTTTACGATTGAACAAGAGCAAAAATTAAGTCATATTACGGAACGACTTGTTCGCAATGAACCTATTCAATACATATTGGGAGAATGTCTATTTAGAGACATCACATGGAAAGTAACTCCAGATGTATTAATTCCTCGTCCTGAAACATCGGAATTAATTGATTGGATTTGTGAAGAGCATAAAGAACAAGAAGGAAAAATACTCGATATTGGAACCGGAAGTGGATGTATTGCAATTTCGTTAAAAAAAGAGTTGCCTCGATTTTCTGTTCATGCTTCTGACATATCTGAAAAAGCATTACAAATAGCGAAAAACAATGCTAAGAATTTAGCAATAGATATAACATTTCATTGCGATGACATTCTAAATTCACAACTTACCAATCTTGAAAATTGGGATATTATCGTCAGCAATCCGCCCTACATAATGAATAAGGAGAAAGTGGATATGTCTGTAACCGTATTGAATTACGAACCTCACACAGCACTGTTTGTTCCTGACGAAGATCCACTACTATTTTATCGTTCGATTGCACAATTTGGGAAAGAACACTTAAAGAAGAACGGAAGCCTCTATTTTGAAATAAATGGATTATTGGGCAATGAGACAATCACACTTCTCAAAGAAATGGGATATAAAGATCTAATGTTAAAGACTGACGATTACGGAAAAGAAAGGATGGTGCGATGCAAGAAATAGATTTTAAATCAGCCCTTGCAAAAATGGCTGCGTATTGTTCAAAATCAGAACAATGCATAAAAAACGTGCGTGATAAATTATCAAAGTGGGAATTATCTGAAAAAGAAAAAGATGAAATAATAAACTATCTGGTTCAAGAAAAATTTATCGATGAAGAGCGTTACACACTTTTCTACGTAAAGGACAAACATCGTTTTCAGCATTGGGGAAAAAACAAAATCGCGATGATGTTGCAAGCCAAAGGGATAAAAAAAAATATTATAGAAGACGCATTATCAAATATTGAAGAGATTGATTACAACGAACAACTTTATACTTTGTTAAGAAATAAATTCAGGCAATTAAAATTCAATTCTTTATATGAAGCGAAAGGGAAATTGTATCGCTTTGGCTGTTCTCGAGGCTTTGAGAGTGATATAGTAATTAAAATTAGCGAGAAAGTAATTAACGAATCAAACTTATAAAACAATGAAATACATACAATTCAAAGGTTTATTTAGAGATGTACCGTTCTGGAGTCAGTTGGTTCTATTTTTATTTCTTTTGATTTTTTCATCTCTAACATTTCTTCTTTTAGGGGAATTGTTTTTGAATCTGTTCTCTATTGAAAACAGAATAACAAGATTGGAAATAAACCAATTATTTTCAGCCATCGGTATGTTTATCATTGCACCATTGGCTATATCGTATCTATTTAGTTATCATCCGTTTCAATTTCTATCCCTGAATCGTCCTAACATAAAGTTGGTACTCTTAGCACTACTCTGTTTTATCACTTCAATTCCCTTTGTTAATTACATCACTGTTCTTAACGAGTCTATGCACTTCCCTTCATTTTTGTCCGGAATAGAAGATTGGATGCGAACGATGGAAGAAAAAAATGGTAAATTAACGTTGGATATGTTATCCGAAAATAATTGGTATGAAATTCTCTTAGATATAATTGTATTAGCACTAATACCGGCAATTGGAGAAGAGTTGTTATTCAGAGGAGCAATTCAGAACGGACTATACAAACTTACCCGAAACACACATTGGGCAATATGGATAACTGCCTTTATTTTTAGTACAATCCACCTACAGTTCTTTGGATTTTTCCCTCGAATGATTATGGGTGCCCTATTTGGTTATTTGCTTATTTGGGGAGGAAGTATTTGGATCCCCATCTTCTGTCATTTTATCAACAATCTACTAGTCATAATCACCAGCCACCTTTATCCCGGCTCTATAGAAGATAGTTACATTGACAATATTGGGAAAGAGAATCTTGGAGAAAGTTGTATAAGTTTACTTCTATTTATTGCCGCCATTTATTTATTTTACACACATGCCCAAAAGGCAAACCAATAGTAAAGAGTAGTATAAAAAACAACAGAACAGACGAATTGTTCTCATTAGGTTGTTTGAATTAGGCAGATACAAGACACTGTAATTTAAGGTAAGAGTGAGTCATAATATCGAAAATATCGATATAGATGGTTCATTCTAACAAACCCAAATTAGCGCCCAATAAGATTAATAAACTCCTCCCTGGTCTTCTGTGTATTAAAAATCCCCGTAAAATCAGACGTTGTAGTTATCGAATGCATTTTTTGAACTCCCCTCATCTGCATACAAGTATGTTGAGCCTCAATAACCACCATCACTCCTAATGGTTGCAAAGCCTCTTGGATACAATCTTTAATCTGAGTAGTTAAACGCTCTTGAATTTGCAAACGTCGAGAAAGAATTTCCACGACACGAGCAATTTTACTCAACCCTGTAATTTTGTTGTTAGGAATGTAAGCCACATGAGCTTTCCCAAAGAAAGGCAACATATGATGTTCACACATCGAATAAAAATCAATATCTTTTACGATAACCATTTGACGATATTCCTCCTCAAAAATTGCAGATCGCAAAACGTCCGAAGGATCTATTTTATAACCATAAGTCATAAATTGCATAGCCTTAGCCACACGCTCCGGAGTCTTCAATAGACCTTCTCTATTGATATCCTCACCGAGCAAATCCAAAATCTGAGAAATTAGGGGGGTAATTTTCTCCGTCAACTCAACATTGGGATATTTCGCCAAATCCCACGGTTTAATTTCTAAATTATCCATTATTAAATCAGTATGAGAGGTAGTTGTAAAACTGAATTTTAATTCAATAAGATTTAAAGACCAACTAAAATAGAATACTAATTCTCCTCTAAAAGCAAATCTCTAGTCTCATCATCCTTAACGACATAAACTTGGCCTTTCAATTCTGGGAAATCTGTCAACAACTCACGCATACTAACCAAGGCTTCTGTATGAGTTCTAAAATCGCCAATTCTTAAACGCCAAAAAGGAGAAACAAAAGATAAATAAGCAGGCAAATCAGGATATTTCTCCTTAATCATCTCCTCACGTTTAAGAGCTTCCGATTTAGATTTCTTTTGATTATTACCCATATAGACTTGAATACGATAACCTGTAAACACAATAAACGGTTTATCTTCAGCCTCAGTTATTTTTTTATCAATAAGATATTGCAACTTAGGACTTTGATTGATTGTAACCACGCCACATCCGGGAATACCTTGACGTTTAAGTTCTTCAACCACATCCACAGCCTCCTTTTTTTTGACTGTACCTTTTGTAGATTGAGCCCAAATAGGAGTTACTCCTACCATAAACAAAATAAATAATCGAAAACAGAATCGTATCATACTCAGTCAATTTATAATCACTTACAAATATATAAAAAACAATTTTTAGAAGATACTGAAAACATAAAAAACTATCCGGAAATGATCAAAGATTGCTTAAATTGTAAAATTTTGAACAAAGCCTCCACCTTTTTCATCGGGCAATTTACTTTTAATGCCTCTTTAATTGGGTTTTCATAAATAGATTTCAGTTCCATTGGTCTTTGATGCTCCCAATCTAATTTCATACTAGGAGAATAAGGGTTCATCTCATCTGTCATTTTCAACATATCATCAACAAAAGACTCATCCATGACCGCCCCATTAGCCAAAGCTGCCGCACGCACCTCCAACATCATATCTTTCACCAACTGACGAGAAGATGGGGTTTTCATAATCTGTTCAGTTGTTGCATTCAGCACCACAGTCAAGCCATTATACGGAATATTCCAAACCAACTTTTTCCAACGAGAAGAATAAAGATCATCAGCCACAGTAACTGTCAGATTGGCAACAGAACAATCATCTAGAAATTGAGTCAACATTTCATCATTACGATGTTGATAAAAACCGATATTCAAAGCACCATAATCCTTATGTTGAATATGCCCAGGAGCAATTCTAGAAGAGCAAATAAAAGCCATTCCTCCAACAATTGTCGTATTAGGGAATGATTGAGCCAATTCAGCCTCTAACCCCAAACCATTTTGAATCAAAATAACCATTGAAGAGTCATGGAGGATAGGTTTTAACAATGTCGGCAAAAGGTGATTTTGAGTAGATTTTAACGAAACCAAAACTACATCACACTTAGGCATATCGGAAGAATTATTATAGATAGATATATCAGACAAATGAAAATCTCCATCAACAGAGTCAACTTGAAACCCGTGTTCTTTAACATGCTTATATTCTGAGTGGAATAAAAAATGAACATCACAACCGGCATTTGCCAATCGTCCACCATAAAAACCGCCAATGGCTCCAACTCCTATTATACCATATCTTAGTCCCATCTTCTATGCTATTAATTTCGCTCACAAAATTAGGTAAAATTTTAGAACCTCTCCAATAAATAATTCTCAATATTTATAGTTCTGCAGTAAAATTTTCATCAATCATAATCTAAGGTAAGTTCTATAAATTACGAATTTATTGCTCAAAATCTGGTTTCGGATGCTTTTGAATTTATTTTAGGTGGGTTCTAAAATTCATTTCGAGGAATTTTGAATTTATTTCAAGAAAATTGCGATGCGAAAGAAAGGAGCAATACGAGTACTATTACCGACAGAAAACTGCAGGTTGCCAAATAAATCAAAAAGTACCGAAAAGTTTATCAACCTACGATTTACACTTTTTAAATCTTAAACACTAAATTTATAGAACTCACGTTTACTTATCGCTAATAATGTATTTTTTCCCGTTTGACACATAAATTCCTTTAGCCGGTTTATGAATTAGCTGTCCTTTTAGATTATACAAATCCCCCGTATTTTTAGGAGTATCTAAAGATTGAACCTCTTCAATATCGCTTGGTGTTTCGTTACTCAACACCCACTTATCAAAGAGTACATCTCCACTAAGAATGAAATAAATGGTGTGAACGCCATTCAACACAGAATTGCATACAGCTGTTTGTTCCGTCCAATTTTCATCTAAACTTGTTATGGTTGCAATATCCTCTCCATCCTTACTATCAATACGCAAAGCAATGCTTCCGTTTCCTTTTACCAGACATTTTAACGTATTATCAGCACCAGAAAATTCCACATTACGCACTTCTATAACCCCCTCAGAAGGGATAGGAGCTTTCGTACTTGGAGTACCAATCTTTACAACCATGTGTCCTTCTCCATCTGCTTGTTCATGAACGATACCAAGAGTAGCCGCTGCAGTAGCAGCATATTGAGGAGTATATGGATCCAGATTTTTGATGGCTCTCACGCCTTTAAAAGAGGGGGTACATTCTCTAATAACCACATTATCCTCGTCCACCTCAATTTCATCAACGTAGATACTGCGAAATCCACCTGTAGAACCTATGGATGCCTCCAGATTATTGGCTTGATAGAACAGATACCACTTTCCTTGATATTTATGCAGATGAGTATGATTGTTACCATAATTCATGCCATTTTCACCCGTATTTCTGAAATAGTTTGCACCATAATTCCAGGAATCTTCATCAAGTGGGGTCTTACTTGTGAAGTAAACCATACTACAAGCAGACGGTTTTTCTCCTCCATGAATCCACGGTGAATGGTCGCTCCAATCATTGTTATAGGTATATACATACGTACCATTAATGAAGTTCAACTCATTAGCCTCGAAGTGATAAGGTGCTGGAGGTAAAACAGGTCCGGCTACAATAGAATGGAGGTCGTCACCCAACTTAACGATTTTACCAACCCCTCCACCATAAGCCAACCAAGCATCACCATTATCATCGACTACGGCACCAGGATCAAACCCATCGGTAAGATTCGTATTGAGAGGAGATGTCCATGGACCGAGAGGCGACTTAGATTGAATTACTCCAGACCCTATACCACTATTAGAGAAATAAAGAGAAAAAAGTGTAGAACCATCAGCCTGCACCTTACTAATAATAGATGGAGCCCAAGAGGCCGAAATCCAAGGTGCCACACTTTTTGTATCTATTAGTCCATGATAGGTCCAATTCACCATATCATCTGTAGAAATAACCACTAAAGAGTTTATTGCTTCGTAACTATTGGTAGGAGTTCCAGCCTCATATTGCTGATGATCGTTAGTGCCATAGACATATAGACGACCATCGTACTCAATAGCCGTAGGATCAGCTATAAAATGGAAATCCAACAGTGGGTTTGCGACATCTTTACCCAACTTAGGCGACCCTACAGGCATAAATCCAATATTACCAGTAGAATTCTTCGCTCGAATAATAATACTGTTGAAGTAGAGAGTTACTGCACCACTTGGACCATCCCAACCATGTGAAATAGAAATCTTTACAAGAATCTTTCTCGCATCAAAATTCACTTCATGAGAAGAAGTTCCACGAAGAATCTTTGTTTCTATTGTACTCCCGTCACTATAAGTAATGGTAATGTTGATATTATCATAATCTACTACCTGGGCAAAAGAAATCTCCAGCTTTTCATAAATATCTGTACTTAAATCATGAATATCCCAATAATTTATTGCCGACTGATTTGAAGTCAAACTATTATTAACTACATCCTTTGTTCCTCCACCACCGCTCCAATCAAGAATTATATCATTCACATATAAACCTATATCATCTGTAGAGGCAAAAGACGTTATAGCTATACATTGCCAAAGCATAAATAATGACAATATCTTTTTCATTTTAAATTCTATCTATTGCGATTACTATTCTTAAAAAATTTGTATCATTTAGAAGTCAGTCTACAAATTAAAAAAATAAAGTTTAATTTAGCAAGCATAAAGAAAAAAATCAAAACTGAGTCATTACCAAAGATTGTAGAGAGAGAACCAACAAATGTGAAATTAATTTAGGTACGCTCTATGAATTCATTTTGCAAAATTTATAAAATCCTCCTAAAAAAACATTCACATTTCTGAACCCCATTTAACCACTCTTGATAATCTCCATCAATCAAGGATACATTTTCACCTGCACTACAGAATCCTTCTCTATAAAATTTATTTTCGCGTTGGAGAAATTCAACAGAGCACTCATCGTCGTGTACCCGATATTCAACAACAGATGCCTTTTCAATGATTTCCGAGTAATGATTTTCAATATAGTTTTCACTCATGGTAATACAAATAAATCGGATATCCTTTTGGTACTCAACTTCAAACGACTGCCTCCAATCAAAGGGAATATAACAACCTTCAACAATCAAATTTTGGTGATTTTCTATTACCGTTTTAATCATCTCTCGCAGTATTGGCCATAGATAAAGAGTCAATTCTTCATCATCAAAGGGTGTAAGACAAGTATTTCCACTACGAATCAGTCCCATTTTTAAGTGATCTACCGATAAATAGGGATAATTATATTTCTCAAGCAACCTTTGGGCTAGAAACGTTTTCCCAGTATGCGTAGCACCTGTAATTAAAATAACCATAATCCTTTTTCAGTAAGAATAAATCGACCAAACATACAAAATTTTTACTCAAAATTTTTAGAAAAGGAAAAAAAAAGATTAAATTGCAGATGGATAAGATAAAATGCATCACTTGTCTTGATTCAAAATTAGGCAAAAATAACGTTTAACACATAGAACTACGTACCATGAAAACAAATCAAAGCATAAAATCATTGCTAGCAGCGATAGCTTTATCTATCGGTTTTACCTCTACAAATGCAGCAACAATCACTTTAACAATCAACGGAGAAGGAGAAACGCATAAGGTGTCACCATACGTTTATGGAAAGAATAACTCAACAAGCGATGAACCAAGCAAAGCTACAACAGAAGCAGAGTGGACACAAATCATCGAATCAGGAGTAACATTCTTACGAGAAAACAGTGGGAACAACTCCACCAAATACAATTACAGTCGTCACCTATCAAGTCATCCGGATTGGTACAACAATGTAGAACCACACGATTGGGACTACGAGTTACAGAGTATTCAAGAGAGACTACCCAATGTACAAGCTATGTACGGATTTCAACTTTTAGGGTATGTAGCATCAACCGAAGAGAACAATTTTGATGATTGGGGCTGGTACATCGACCATAACAAACAATGGTTAAATAGGGCTCAAAACGTGGCAGGAATCGGAGGTGTAGCCAATCCGGACAACGGAAAGACGGCGTTAGTGGAAGGAGATCCCAACTCCTACTTGATGCCATGGCCTGCAGATTCTACTGTTGGGATACTCGACCATTGGTTCGGAGAGACCGGATTAGGTTTTGACCGTTCTAAAGTACTCTACTGGGCAATGGACAATGAGCCCGAAATATGGAGTGGAACCCATGATGATGTACAGAAAGAACCGGTTTCAGCAGACGAGTTTATCGACAAATATATCGCAGTTGCCAAAGCAGCCAAAAACAAATGGCCGGATATAAAATTGGTAGGACCAATCACCTGCAATGAGTGGCAATGGTATGCAGGCTCTGATTACGGGGTTACTGTTGGCGAAGAATTTTATCCGTGGATTGAGTATTTTATCAAAAGGATTGGAGAAGAAGAGGCGCGTTGCGGTGTAAAACTATTAGATGTTTTTGCTATACACTACTACCCAAGTAAACTAAAGGATGCAGAAGTAATTCAATGTCACAGACTATTTTTTGACGAGACATACAACTATCCTCAAGCCAACGGAATAAAGATGATTACAGGAAAATGGAATAATAATAACACCAAAGAGTATGTATTCAAACGTTGCCAAGAATGGATGATGAAATACATGGGAGAGACAAGAGGTTTTGGAATGACAGAATGTGGCATAGAATCTTCCGATGCAAATATTTGTAGTATTTGGTATGGTTCTACTATAGGTGAATTCATGAAAGAGAAAGTAGAAATTTTTTCACCTTGGACCTGGAAAAACGGAATGTGGGAAACATTGCACTTATTTGCACGTTACAATCAACCCTACTATCTCTCATCCAAATCCTCCAACGATTCATTGGTGTCAATTCATACCACGATAAACGAAACGAAAGATTCATTGACAGTATTACTTATCAATCGTTCCATATCAGAAGCAACAGAAATTGAGATCAATTTGAGCAATTTTGAATTAAGAGATGGAGATTACATGACCTTGGAATTGTCTGACTTACCGGATGAGGAGACATTTGTATCCCACACAGATAATGCACTAAAAACAAAGGCTACATCTTTCAACAACAGAACAGCAAAGTTAAGTTTACCTCCTCTATCAACAACAACTATATTGCTGAAAGCAGGGAAAGGAACCAACATTTCTCCGGAGAGAGCGGTCAGTGAGGTTAAAGTGTTCCCTACTTCAACCCAAAACCGATTGCACCTATCCGGATTAGGTAATGGCGGTACCATCCAAATCATTTCGATGGAAGGTAAATCTCTAATAACCCAAGAATGCACACAAGATAAAGCTACATTGAACATCGAGCAACTACCTAATGGTTATTATCTTTGCGCTATTACGCTTTCCAATATAACAAAAACGATTCCTATAATTAAGTATTAGGGAGGTGGAATAATGAAGACAAAACGCATAATTGCAACTATCGTCATCGGCATGGTAGGGACTACGTTCCTATCCAATGCCGAAACGGTAGTGATATCCATCGATGGGAATGCAACGCCCCACAAAATATCACGTTACATTTATGGTAAAAACAATTCTACAAACGATGATTCTACAAAAGCTACAACAGACTCTATGTGGACTTTAATCAACGAGTCGGGAATTGGTATTCTTCGCGAGAATAGTGGCAACAATTCAACCAAATACAATTTTCACCGTCGTGTGGCCAGTCATCCCGATTGGTATAACCGAGTTCACAACCAAAATTGGGATTATGAAATCCGAACCATCCAAGAAAATGCACCACAAGTGCAAGTAATGTATGGATTACCCATATTAGGATGGGTTGGAGCTGATACGGAATACAATTTTAAAGATTGGGATTGGTATGTTTCGCATGGAAATAACTGGTTAAACACAGCCCAAAATGTAACCGGGAAAGGAGCAATACCTAATGAGGATAATGGGAAAAACGCTTTGGTTGATGGAGATATTAATACCTACTTAAAGGAATGGCCCACCGACTCATGCGTAGGAATATTAGATCATTGGTTTGGAGAAAACGGATTAGGAATCGACCGTTCCAAGACGTTATATTGGGCATTAGACAATGAGCCTGAGATATGGCATTTGACCCATGACGATGTTCAAAAAGAACCCGTAAAACCGGAAGAGTACATTGAAAAATATGTACGAGTTGCCAAAGCAGCACGCACCAAATATCCCGATTTAAAACTAATTGGACCGATATGCGCCAACGAATGGCAATGGTTTGCCGGACCAGACAGAAAGGATCTAACCACAGATGGAAGATATTGGCCTTGGTTAGAATACATTATTAAACGAATAGCCGAAGAAGAGAAAAAATGTGGAATGAAACTGTTAGATGTGTTTGCATTGCACTACTACCCTATCAATTTTTCTGACGAAGAGATATTACAAACGCATCGAATATATTTTGATGAAAACTATATCTATCCCCAAGCTAATGGTGTAAAATTGATAAATGGAGGTTGGGATGAAACCCAAAGCAAGGTTTACATCTTTAAACGCTGCCTGGAATGGATGAAAGAGTATATGGGAGAAGATGACATCAGAGCATTGGGAATAACCGAGACAGGAATTGAATCGAACGATCCGGACATCAATAGTGTTTGGTATGGTTCGATGATGGGAGAATTCATGAAACACAACCTAGAATTCTTTATTCCATGGTCTTGGAAAACCGGCATGTGGGAAACA
>JAEIGA010002254.1_pt1 | contig 30808 bp, 25 predicted proteins | sample 9270691 | NCBI WGS metagenome assembly JAEIGA01 (sample SAMN17057246, study PRJNA624740) | gut metagenome | biome: biome; isolation source: fecal sample | host: Bos grunniens | place: China: Xizang | collected 2019
GGCAGGATAATAATTACCCAATCCATAAGTTGATGATGGATTTCTGCCTAACCACACATCTGAGGGATAAGCACTCATCGTGGTGCCATCGGCTGCTGTGCCACTGTATTTCATCACATATTCCCACAATTGTTGGGTTACCTCATATTTGCCGATATAAAAGTCGCTCAAGGTTACTTGGTGAACCGGAGATTCTCTAGAGTATGCGTCGGAATCATAATTTGAGGAAGAGCTACTACTTGATTGTGCTCCCATGGTGAAGGTGCCTCCCTCAACATAAACCATCTCGTCATATTCCAAAGCCTTAAAAATTCCATCTTTTGTAAGATCTACTTTTACTTCAGCACCAGGGGTTTCAGTAGTTTGACCGCCGGGAGTTTCGGGTGCTTCTGGTTCATCTTCACACGATACAAATCCAACCGATAGCATCAATACTGCTATCAAATTAAAAATACTCAGTTTTCTCATCGTTTTTTTGTTTTATGTTATTTTTATTTCAATTAATGTTAAATCACTTCTGGAATTTTATTCTTTTGCAAATGTAGTGGTTTTATTCTAATTTATCGCACACCAATAATAAAAAACTCCGAGTCGTTTTTTGCGACTCGGAGTTTTCGGGATATATAATCAAATTGTTTTATTATGGTATCAAGCCATAAGCACGGAACACTTTTTGAATTTTTTCGAGTGCATAAGTAACTTGCTCTTTAGTGTGAGTAGCCATCATGCTGAATCGTATCAACGTGTCGTGTGGAGCAACCGCAGGCGAAACCACCGGATTGACGAAGATTCCTTCTTCAAGAAGATCGCGAGTGATTGCAAATGTTTTCATATTATCACGGATATACAATGGAATGATAGGAGTAGAAGTATGTCCTATTTCGCAACCCATGTTACGGAATCCATCAAGAGCATAATTTGTGATATCCCAAAGATGTTCTTGCAATTCGGGTTCTTTCTCCATAATATCAATAGCGGCAAGAGCTGCTGCTGTTGATGCAGGAGTAATACTTGCAGTAAAGATATATGAACGAGAATGGTGACGGAGGAAGTTAGTGATTTCCTTATCACAAGCGATAAATCCACCGAGTGACGCAAACGATTTACTGAATGTACCCATTATGAGGTCAACATCTTTTGTTACTCCAAAATGGTCGCAAGTACCACGCCCACCTTTACCAAACACACCGATACTATGTGCTTCATCAACCATCACAGTTGCGTCATATTGTTTTGCAAGTTCTACAATCTTAGGTAGGTTTGCAACATCGCCTTCCATAGAGAACACACCGTCGGTAACGATAAGTTTCACTTTGTCGGGTGCACACTTTTGAAGTTGCTTTTCGAGCGACTCCATATCGTTGTGTTTATATTTCAATTTTTGAGAGAAAGCCAAACGATGACCTTCGATGATTGAAGCATGGTCTTGTTCGTCCCAAAGAATGTAGTCTTCACGACCGGTAAGAGCCGAAACCACACCGAGGTTTACTCCAAAACCTGTAGAATAAATCATTACATCTTCTTTACCGATATATTCAGCGATGCGAGCTTCAAGTTTCTTGTGAAGATCAAGTGTACCATTAAGGAATGGAGATCCGGCACAACCTGTTCCGTATTTGCGAGTTGCTTCAATCGCAGCTTCTTTAATACGAGGGTCGTTGACAAGACCGGTATAACAGTTTGAACCAAACATCAATACCTTTTTACCATCAATGATTACTTCACAATCTTGTTCGCTTGAGATTGCACGAAAATATGGATACACTCCGGCAGCTTTCGCTTCTTGTGGTGCAGTATATTTTGCAAGTTTAGCTTGTAATAGCTTCATAGTTTATTAATATAATGAAAAGTGGTTATAAACTATCTGCAAAGACAATCGACCTACGTCTCATTTTTGCAGGCTACAAAGATAGCAATTTTTAACGAGACAAATCCTTTTTTAATAAAATATTTCCCCCGACTTTACCTCATATAATTCTTAAAAAATCAAAACGAGGCTCTACACGAATGTAAAACCTCGTTTATATATTCTTTTGTCGATTAAACTTAATCTTTTACTCCGGCGAGTTCAGGGTCAATCATAATGCGACCGCAATACTCACAAACTACAATTTTTTTATGCAACTTAATTTCCATTTGTTTTTGAGGTGGAATGCGGTTGAAACAGCCACCACAAGCATTACGTTGGATATACACAACACCAAGTCCATTGCGTGCATTTTTGCGAATGCGTTTGAAAGCAGCTAAAGTGCGAGCGTCGATTTTTGGTTCAAGCATTTTAGCTTTTTCGCGAAGAGCTTCTTCTTCCTGACGTGTTTCTGAAACTATTTCATCAAGTTCCACTCTCTTTTCATCAAGAACATGTTGTTTATCTTCAAGTTGTTCTTGCGTAAAAGCTATATCGTTACTTTTTGCATCAATAATGCGAGCAAACTCATTTAAGTGTTTTTCGCATAGCTGTATTTCCAATGATTGGAATTCTATTTCTTTTGAAAGAAGGTCGAATTCACGGTTATTCTTTACAGTTTCTAATTGTTCTTTGTAACGTTCAATTTTGCTATGCGACTCGTTGATTTTTTCTTTTTCAACGTTAGTTTTGTGGCGTAGCTCATTGATTTCACTTTGATAGTTAGCAATACGTGTATTCAACCCTTCGATGCTATCTTCAAGGTCCTTTACTTCTAAAGGAAGCTCTCCACGAATTGTTTTAATACGGTCAATCTCCGACAAAATGGTCTGAAGTTGATAAAGTGATTTCAGACGTTGTTCCACTGATAATGTTTCGCTTTTTGACTTATCTGTAGCCATATCTTACAAATAATTTATGGGATTTTTTTCTATATCTGAGTAATAAAGTGCAAAGTTAGGAAATTTTTCTTGAATTTCACGATAAAAAATGTTTTTTGTGCATTGCTCGCTTTCAAAATGACCAATATCCACAATAATTATATCATTTTTATAATCAACAAAATCATGATACTTCACATCAGACGTTATATATACTTGTGCCCCTTTGGCAATAGCATTGCGAATCAAGAATGCCCCCGAGCCTCCACACATTGCTATTTTAGAAATTTCTTGACTATCTTCAGCAGTATTACATCTCACAATTGGAGAATTAAATGCCTCTTTAATCTGAGATACGAGGCACGATAAATTCATCGGTGCCGGCAACAATCCTACAACCCCTGAACCTATCTTTTTCAATTCATTCTCTATCGCAATAAATTCGTAGGCAGGTTCTTCATATGGATGAGAATTTATCAACGCAATCTCTACCCTATTTTTCAGCCATCGAGGTAAAACTACATCAATTCTCGTTTCAGGTTCATGATGCACTTCTCCCACCTGACCTACAAATGGATTAGCCCCCGACAACGCTCTAAATGACCCATCACCTTGCACCGAGAAGCTACAGCAATCATAGTCGCCAATCATTCCGGCTCCGGCATTAAAAATCGCTGATTTCACAGCCTCACAATGAGCATTTGGCACCATTACCGACAACTTTAGTAATTTTCCTTGTTGTGGTTCAAGAGTTTCAATATTCGTCACTTTTAAGCGTCGTGCCATTTCCCACGACACGCCATTTGTAGCATTATCAATTGCCGTATGACATGAATATATCGCAACTCCGTTTTTTACTGCCTTCATTACCGTTTGCTCCACTTGCGAAGCACCTGTCAAACGTTTAAGCCCTTTGAAAATTAATGGGTGATGCGAAATTATAAGGTTACACTCACGTGCCACTGCCTCATCAACGATAGCCGGTGTAACATCAACACATAAAATTGCACCGGAACAGTTATCACCGTAATTACCTACTTGCAAACCACAATTATCATAATCCTCTTGCAGTGCGAGCGGCGCAATTTTTTCTATTGCCGATGTTACTTCTGCTATTGTCATTTTGTTTTTTTTTATTTTTCTTCTTGAGGCAGAACAACGTCAATCGACAACTCTTTGAGTTGTGCGTCATCAATTGTTGATGGAGCGTCGATCATCATATCGCGTCCTGAGTTATTTTTAGGGAATGCTATAACATCGCGAATTGAGTCGAGACCTGCAAGAATTGACACAAAACGGTCGAAACCGAATGCCAATCCTCCATGAGGAGGTGCTCCATATTTGAAGGCATTCATCAAGAAACCAAATTTATATTGAGCATCTTCTTCAGTAAGACCAAGCAACTTAAACATCTTATCTTGAAGTTGAGCATCGTGAATACGAATACTACCGCCTCCAAGCTCGTTACCATTGACAATCATATCGTAGGCTGTAGCACGCACTTCACCTGTTGCTGTATCAAGTTTGTCAAAATCTTCTGCATTTGGCGAAGTGAATGGGTGGTGCATTGCATAATAGCGTTGTGTTTCTTCGTCCCACTCAAACAACGGGAAGTCAACAACCCATAGACATGAGAATTTTTGAGGATCACGCAAACCGAGTTGGTTACCCATTTCAAGACGCAATTCGCAAAGTTGCTTGCGAGTTTTTGCTGTAGGACCGGCAAGTATTAAAATCAAGTCGCCGGGGTTAGCATTACAACGCTCTGCCCATACACGTAGCTCATCTTCGGTATAGAATTTTGACACCGAACTTTTGATTGAGCCATCTTCTTCAACTTTAACCCACATCATACCATTTGCCCCGATTTGTGGACGTTTCACAAAGTCGGTCAATTGGTCGAGTTGCTTGCGAGTGTAAGAAGCACAACCCGGAGCACAAATAGCACCCACATATTCAGCATCATCAAGCACTGCAAAGCCCTTACCCATTGTTAAATCTTTGATTTCAACAAACTTCATTTCAAAACGGGTATCAGGCTTATCGCAACCATAATATTTCATTGCATCAGCCCATGTCATTCGTGGGAATGGGTCAACAAAATCTATATCTTTTACATATTTGAAAATATGTTTTACCAATCCTTCAAACATTTGAAGCACATCTTCTTGCTCCACAAACGACATTTCACAGTCGATTTGAGTAAATTCGGGTTGACGATCGGCACGAAGATCTTCATCACGGAAACATTTTACAATTTGGAAATAACGGTCAAAGCCACTAACCATCAACAATTGTTTGAATGTTTGTGGCGACTGTGGCAACGCATAAAATTCTCCCGGATTCATACGTGAAGGCACCACAAAGTCGCGAGCTCCTTCGGGTGTCGATTTTATCAACACCGGTGTTTCTACTTCAATAAATCCTTTTTCATCAAGATAACGACGAATCTCAAATGCCATCTTATGACGCAATTCAAGATTGCGACGCACTGCAGGACGGCGTAAATCCAAATATCTATATTTCATTCGCAAGTCATCACCTCCATCGGTATCATCTTCGATTGTAAATGGAGGAACTTCCGATTTATTTAACACCTTCAAATCGGTCGCGATTATCTCAATATCTCCTGTGGGCAAATTAGCATTTTTACTTGAACGCTCTGCCACTGTTCCGGTTACTTGAATCACAAATTCGCGACCAAGATGGTTGGCTGCTTCACATAGAGTTGCATTAGTTTCATTGTTAAAAACAACTTGTGTTACACCATATCTATCACGCATATCAACAAAGGTCATTCCACCCATTTTGCGTGCACGTTGCACCCAACCGGCAAGTGTTACTTTTGTCCCGGCATCACTTATGCGGAGCTCTCCGCAAGTTTTACTTCTAAACATATCTGTGTATTGAAATAATAAAACGTTTTATTTTTAGGGATATTTACAAACATCTATTTACTGCATTTGCACAATAACCCCTATTTGATGAAATTTTGTGTAAAGTTACAACATTTCATCGAATTAACGCATATTTATATCACTTTTTATAGCACATTACCACCTGCCAAGCATCTTTTTGATTTTTTCCATAAAGGTTTGTGGTTGTGGCTTTATGTGTACATTTTGTTCCGGCTCATACTTATCAAGAAAAAGTATCGATGAATGAAACACTATAGCTATAGTTTTTTCAAAATTCACAATCCCATGAACTCTTGATAATGCTATTTTATGAAACAACGATGTGGGCTCAATGCTATTTATCACGATTTTATCATCAACAATCTCAATGCCATGAGTTTCGCCTACTGCATCAAACAACAATCCCACCTGCAAGCAATCGATGCTTTTAGGCTTCTTGCGATACTTCCTATAAACTTCCTTTATTACTTCTTTGGTTATCATAAGCACGTATTTTTATAAAAACATGACAATTTACGCAGGCTTTCACACCTCATTACATCTTATTAACAACAAAGATATATTTTTAGTTCAAAAAATCATAAAAAAATGTGGACATTCCTAATTAACGTCCACATTCTTATATTTATATCATCTTAAATTGAATCATAACGCAAACAATAATGATTCTAAATATACCACGGCGACACCGGCTACATAACCAAGCAATGCCAACAAAGATACATTTTTAAGATACCAAAAGAAACTGATTTTCTCCAGCCCCATTGCTATCACACCGGCAGCCGAACCGATTATTAATATACTGCCTCCAACACCGGCACAATATGTGAGCAACAGCCAAAACAATCCGTCGGTAGCAAATGCTTGTGCATAAACCGGATCAGCACTTATAGCAATCATTTCAGGTGTTGCAATTGGATACATTCCCATACAACCTGCCACCAATGGAACATTATCAACTATTGAAGATAAGATTCCTACCGATGACGCTATTGTAAACACTTCATGCACATTTTCATCAAGGTATGTTGCTAACGAACCAAGAATTCCGGCACTTTGCAATCCTGCCACCGACATCAATATCCCCAAGAAAAACAATATCGTGGGCATATCAATATGTTCTAACACCTTTGATACTCGGTTTTTATTCTCTTCTTCCAATTCACGTTTACGACCATATACAATTTCGGTTATAACCCAAAGAACTCCAAGCACCATCATTATTGCCACGTATGGAGGCAATCCGGTCAATGTTTTTATTACCGGGACAGAGAGCAAGCCTAACACACCTACATTAAAAATTCCACGGCTAAAACGTTGTCCAACGCCCGGTGGTAATCGTAATTCCAATGGTTGAGATGAAAATTTATTTTCTTTATCCTTTCTAAATCTAAAAGAAACTATCAATAGTGGTATTAGCAATGACACCAAACATGGCAAAATCAAATATACCACCAACGGAACTGTTGTAACATTTCCTCGCATCCACAACATAATGGTTGTAACATCTCCAATAGGCGACCATGCCCCACCACTATTCGCTGCAAGTATTATAATTCCTGAAAAAAGCCACCTATCGGTTTTATCTTGAATCAATCGGCGAAGCATCATCACCATCACTATAGTAGTGGTCATATTATCCAACACTGCCGACATAAAAAATGTTATAACTGCAATTAACCACAACAACATAAGTTTTCTGCGAGTGGTAATATGCCTTGTTATTACATAAAAACCGCCATGGGAGTCAATTAAATCAACAATAGTCATAGCTCCAATAAGAAATACCAATGTCTCACAGGTACTCCCTATATGTTCTAACAGTTCTGCCCCAACATTTCCACTTCCCGAAAATATCGAATATACCGACCATATAAGCCCAAACATAACCAACGCAGTGGCTGCTTTGTCAATTTTCAATTTATGTTCCATAGCTATGCACGCATAACCAAGAACAAAGATTGCTATAATTGCAGTAATCATTGTTTTATTAAAATAAAATGTATTAAGTCATTAATGGATTTTTAGCAACAGCCCCGATTTAAGGTTAATTAAACACTAATTTAAGGCACTTCTTTATCAATAAATCGCCATCCATTTTCAACTGCAAAAATACAAAAATTTCAGCAAAGAAATTCGCTTTTATTCTACTTTTTACTATGCTTAAAAACACAAAAAGTGGGCACGACTCACATGCCCACTTTAATAAAATATAATCACTTTAGATTATCCGAGGAACGCAAGAAGCACACCTGCTGCAGTTGCCGAACCGATTACACCTGCAACGTTAGGACCCATAGCATGCATCAACAAGTAGTTAGATGGATCATATTCGAGTCCGAGGTTGTTCGAGATACGAGCCGACATTGGCACCGCCGATACACCTGCATTTCCAATAAGCGGATTGAGTTTTTTGTCTTTTGGCAATACAAGGTTGAACAATTTCACAAACAATACGCCCGATGAAGATGCAATGATAAATGCCATGAAACCAAGGAAGAAGATACCAATTGTTTCTATTGTCAAGAATTCAGATGCTTGAGTTGAAGCACCAACTGTCATACCAAGGAGAATTGTTACGATGTCGGTCAACGCGTTACTTGCAGTTTTTGCAAGGCGTGTTGTTACACCACATTCACGCAACAAGTTACCAAAGAACAACATACCCAACAATGGAAGTGCAGAAGGCACAACGAAACATGTCAACAACAAGCCCACAATTGGGAAGATGATTTTTTCGTTTTGCGACACCGCACGAGCCGGTTTCATCTTAATTAGACGTTCTTTCTTAGTTGTAAACAAGCGCATCAATGGTGGCTGAATCACAGGCACAAGTGCCATATATGAATAAGCCGACACTGCAATTGCACCCATCAAGTTAGGAGCTAGTTTAGATGACACGAAGATTGCAGTAGGACCGTCAGCACCACCGATAATAGCGATAGCACCTGCTTGGTCGGGTGCAAATCCAAGAGCCAAAGCAACCATATATGCTCCAAAAATACCAAATTGAGCTGCTGCTCCCACAAGCATCAACTTGGGATTAGCAATCAACGCAGTAAAGTCGGTCATCGCTCCAATCCCAAGGAATACCAATGGAGGATACCAACCGGCACTTACTCCATTATAAAGAATGTTCAATACAGTTCCCTCTTCATAAATTCCGACTTCCATACCGGACGCAAAAGGGATATTACCAATGAGGATACCAAAACCGATTGGCACAAGCAACATTGGTTCAAAATTTTTCTTTATGGCAAGATAGAGGAAGAACATACCTACGGCAAGCATTACAAAATGTTGCCATGTAGCATTGTAGAAACCTGTCATTTCCCAGAAGGTCTGCAAGTTTCCTGCCATAAATTCGCTTAAAGATTGTCCCATATTAAGTTTATTTATTCAAGAGTAATAAGAGCAGCACCTTCAAGCACTGAATCTCCAGGATTTACATTAATAGCAACGACTTTACCATCACGACCTGCGTGGATAGCATTTTCCATCTTCATAGCTTCCAATACAACAACTGTATCAGATGCTTTTACCATATCACCTACTTTTGCTGCAATTGACACAACAACGCCGGGAAGTGGAGCTTTCACTTGATGACCTCCGGCTACAACAGTAGCTGGTTTAGCGATTACTTTTTCACCACCTTGTGTACGTGGTGCTGCTGATGGACGTGGCGCAGAAACTACTTTTACTGATTCTTTCTTTTCGAGTTCCACTTTATAAGGTGTGCCATTTACTTCTACTTGGGCAATACCGTTGTCAATATCGCCTACGGCTACCTTATAGGTGTTACCATTGATTTTATATTTATATTCTTTCATTGTGGTAAATTTAATTATTTGGTTAGCAATAAACGATTAACGACGAGGAATCTCGCGCAATCCATAAATTTTAGAACTCCAAGGAGAGTATGCCTTCTTCACTTTATTGATAGTGAGAATAGTATTCTCTTGATCGTGAGCATTGAGATGTTCATGAAGTGCCATTACAATAGCAGCAATTTCTTCACCTGAATCATGTGTAAGAGTTTCTGCATCGGCAATAGTTTTTGGTTCAACACCATGAGAACGCATTTTATTGAACAATGAAACTATCGAACCGACTTTGCTAATAGCATAGAAGCACAAACACAACACCAACAATGCACAAAAGACAATACCCATTGCCATCAATGTTAGCACAATACCATTTCCATCAAGGATTCTAAAACTCTCTACCTTTGTGTTGGTATCTTCGATAATATTATTACTGCTTGGAGTAATATATTTTTCGCCACCGTCACGCACTTCCCATGCATCTTGACAAATGCCACCTTTACCATCGACCTTGCGTGCAAAAGTTGTATTTGATGCAAGATCGGTTGGAATAGTTACTTTGTCGAGAATTGTTTTTTGGTCTGCGTCAAAAATGTAGATTGTTTCACCGGGATTAATTTTGAAACTGATGTGGAATGTTCCTTTATTTGGCTCTGCATCAGCCCAAAACAACACATGTTGAAGTGCAGGAATTTCAGTATTCACATCACCAAGTGGAACAGGATAAAGCGTAGGCTTTGTGCTGTCATTGGTGAGATATACACTTGAAATTTCCATTGGAGCGTGAGTGGAGTTATACAACTCAATCCAACCATGGTGCAAACCATAGTCATCAACTACGCTCGAATCGTTTTGCACCATCACCTCATTAATGCACAACCCTTTGCGACCTTGAGCATAAGCCGCTGTTGAGATTGCCATTAGGGCAACGAGCATTAATAATAATTTCTTTTTCATAAATCTTACAATGTCGTCGATTATAGAGGTATATTACCGTGCTTTTTAGCAGGGTTGGTAACTTTTTTGGTTGCAAGTTGTTGCAATGCACGAATCACACGGAAACGAGTGTTGCGTGGTTCGATAACATCATCAATGTAGCCATATTTAGCTGCATTGTAAGGATTGCAGAACAATTTGTTATATTCTTGTTCTTTTTCAGCAAGAACTTGTGCTGGATTTTCTGATTCTTTAGCTTCTCGAGCATAAAGCACCTCAACAGCTCCGGCACCACCCATAACTGCGATTTCGGCAGTAGGCCATGCGTAGTTCATATCGCCACGAAGTTGTTTACAACTCATCACAATGTGGCTACCACCATAGCTCTTACGCAATGTTACTGTCACTTTTGGCACTGTTGCTTCGCCGTAAGCATAAAGAAGTTTTGCACCATGAAGGATTACACCATTGTATTCTTGACCGGTACCTGGAAGGAAGCCTGGCACGTCAACAAGAGTAACCAAAGGAATATTGAATGCATCGCAGAAACGAACAAAACGAGCACCCTTACGTGAAGCATTGCTATCAAGCACACCTGCCAAGAATTTTGGTTGGTTTGCAACGATACCTACTGCTTGACCATTGAAACGAGCGAAACCTACAATAAGGTTCTTTGCATAGTCGCGTTGAACTTCAAGGAATTCGCCATTGTCGATGATAGCACCAATCACTTCATACATGTCGTAAGGTTTGTTGGCTGAATCAGGGATAATGTCATTCAACGAGTCTTCTAAACGATCGATTGGATCATCACATGGTTGCAATGGAGCTTCTTCGAGATTGTTTTGTGGAATATAGCTGAAAAGTTTGCGAATTATCTTCAATGCTTCTTCTCCATCTTCAGCCGCAAAGTGAGCCACACCACTCTTTGATGAATGAACTTCAGCACCACCAAGAGCATCTTGTGTAACATCTTCGCCGGTTACTGTTTTCACTACCTTTGGACCGGTAAGGAACATATAAGAGATACCTTTTGTCATAATAGTGAAGTCGGTCAATGCTGGAGAATACACAGCACCACCGGCACATGGACCAAGAATACCTGAGATTTGAGGAATTACACCCGATGCCATAATATTGCGTTGGAAAATTTCGGCATAACCGGCAAGTGCGTTGATACCTTCTTGAATACGAGCACCACCCGAGTCGTTAAGACCGATAACGGGAGCTCCCATCTTCATTGCCATATCCATCACTTTACAGATTTTCAATGCCATTGTTTCTGACAAAGAACCACCAAACACAGTGAAGTCTTGTGCAAAAACATATACCAAACGACCATCGATTGTACCATAACCGGTTACAACACCATCACCAAGATAGCTTTTCTTTTCTTGACCGAAGTTAGTACAACGATGTTTTACAAACATATCTAATTCTTCGAAAGAACCTTCATCGAGCAATTGTGCGATACGCTCGCGTGCTGTATATTTGCCTCTTTCGTGTTGTTTTTGGATAGCTTTTTCACCACCACCCAAACGAGCTTCGTTTCGCAATGCGATAAGCTCTTGTACTTTAGCAAGTTGATTACTCATTACTTTGTATTTAATTGAAATTGATTACTTATTAGGATCTTCGCAAAGTTCAATCAATGCACCACAAGTTGATTTTGGGTGAAGGAATGCGATGTTAAGACCTTCAGCACCTTTGCGAGGAGCTTTGTCGATAAGAGCACAACCTTTTTCTTCTGCCTCAGCAAGAGCATTAGCAACGCCATCAGCCATAGCAAAAGCGAGGTGTTGGATACCGCCACGACCGCCATTCTTTTCAATAAATTTTGAGATAGCACTGTCTTCGCTTGTACCTTCAAGAAGTTCGATTTTTGTTTGACCTACTTGGAAGAATGCTGTACGCACTTTTTGGTCAGCCACCTCTTCGATAGCGAAACACTTTAGACCAAGAATTTTTTCGTAGAAAGGAATTGCCTCGTCCAAACTTGGAACTGCAATACCCACGTGTTCAATATGAGAAATATTCATAATAAATTGATTTATGAGGTTAATTTATTGTTAGTTATCACACAAATACTTGCAAGAAAAAGGCACAATCCACCCTTTCCCACATATATTCATCGCAAATATAGCAATTTTATTTGAATAACAACTCATATATTTATATATATTTATTCCACCTACACATTGCCTAACTACGCTCTCGCAATCCTTATTTCTCCTCTCATTTTGTCACCCTGTCAGCCACCTTGTCAGTCGTTTTGTCACATTCTTCAAAACAGCAAAACACTACATTACCCACTACAAATCAACACATTACACACAAATAAACCTTTTTGGCACAAGATTTGTTTTATTTGAGAGTCGAAGATGACGCCCTCGTGGCGACATCGATAACAAAACAAGAATTTAACAACAAAAACAAATAAAAACTCAGAAATTATGGGAAAAATTATCGGTATTGACTTAGGTACTACCAACTCATGTGTAGCTGTTCTTGAAGGTAACGACCCTGTTGTTATCCCTAACAGCGAAGGTCGCAACACTACTCCTTCAGTAGTAGCATTTGTTGACGGTGGCGAACGCAAAGTAGGCGACCCTGCTAAACGTCAAGCTATCACAAACCCAAAACGCACTATCTACTCTATCAAGCGTTTCATGGGCGAATCTTACGATCAAGTTGCTAAAGAAGTTGACCGCATTCCTTATAAGGTAGTGCGTGGCGACAACAATACTCCTCGCGTTGACATCGACGGTCGCGAATATACTCCACAAGAAATCTCGGCTATGATTCTTCAAAAAATGAAAAAGACTGCCGAAGATTACCTCGGACAATCAGTTACCGAAGCCGTTATTACTGTTCCTGCTTATTTTAACGATTCTCAACGTCAAGCAACTAAAGAAGCCGGTGAAATCGCAGGTCTTACCGTTAAACGTATCGTAAACGAACCTACTGCAGCAGCTCTCGCATACGGTCTTGACAAAATCGACAAAGACCAAAAAATCGCTGTATTCGACCTTGGTGGTGGTACATTCGATATCTCTATCCTTGAACTCGGCGATGGCGTATTTGAAGTAAAATCTACAAATGGCGATACTCACCTCGGTGGTGACGACTTCGACCACGTAATCATCGACTGGTTAGCTCAAGAGTTCCTCAACGATGAAGGTGTTGACCTCCGTCAAGATCCTATGGCACTCCAACGTCTCAAAGAAGCTGCCGAAAAAGCTAAAATCGAGCTTTCAAGCACAACTTCTACAGAAATCAACCTTCCTTACATCATGCCTGTGAACGGTATTCCCAAACACTTGGTAAAAACCCTTTCACGTGCTAAATTCGAACAACTCGCCGATAGCCTTATTCAAGCAACTATCAAACCTTGCGAACAAGCTCTTCGCGATGCTGGTCTTTCAGCAAGCGATATTGACGAAGTTATTCTTGTAGGTGGTTCTACTCGTATTCCTGCAATCCAACAAATCGTTGAACGTTTCTTCGGCAAAGCTCCTTCTAAAGGTGTTAACCCCGACGAAGTAGTTGCCGTAGGTGCCGCAATCCAAGGTGGTGTACTTTCAGGCGAAGTTAAAGATGTGCTTCTTCTCGACGTTGTTCCCTTGTCAGTAGGTATCGAAACTCTCGGTGGAGTGATGACAAAACTCATCGAAGCTAATACAACAATCCCTACTCGTAAGAGCGAAACATTCTCTACTGCAGCCGACAATCAACCTTCAGTAGAAATCCACGTACTCCAAGGTGAACGCCCAATGGCTAAAGACGACAAAACTCTCGGTCGCTTCCACCTCGATGGCATCGCTCCTGCTCCTCGTGGCATTCCTCAAATCGAAGTTACATTTGAAATCGACGCCAACGGAATTCTTAACGTTTCGGCTAAGGATAAAGCAACCGGCAAGCAACAAAGTATTCGCATCGAAGCTTCAAGTGGCTTGACTGATGCCGAAATCAAACGCATGAAAGAAGAAGCTGAAGCTAATGCAGCTGCCGACGCCAAAGAAAAAGAACGCATCGACAAACTCAACCAAGCCGACGCTATCATCTTCCAAACCGAAAAGCAAATGAGCGAACTTGGCGATAAGATTCCTGCCGACAAAAAAGCTCCTATTGAAGCTGCTGTAGCTAAACTTAAAGATGCTCACAAAGCTCAAGACATTCCTGCTATCGACGCAGCTATCAAAGAAATCGAGACAGTGTTTGGACAAATCCAACAAGACATCATCAATGCACAACAACAAGCAGGTGGTCAACCTGGTGCTAACCCATTTGCAGGTGGCCAACCTGGTGCTAATCCTAATGCAGGCGGTGATGACACTGTAACCGATGTAGATTTTGAAGAAGTAAAATAATCTCTCAACTCTATAAAATCTATAAAAACATGCACCAAGAGCGTTCTCAATTGCGAGAACGCTCTTTTTATAATCATTTCAGCCTTATTTATAAAAATAAATCCCGTAACACCATACGATGCTACGGGAACAGCCTCACATTATATATTTTTCACTATATAATCATTAATCATCAAACGACATTTCTTCAAAGCCTTCTGCTTCAAATTCGTCTTCATTAAACTCATCAGAGCCATAAAATTCTTCATCGATATCATCGACACTCGTCGCAGCCAATTTAGCATCGATTTTCGCTTCAAATTCCTTGAGGTCCATCAACTGCACCGGAGCTTTGCCCAACGACAAAGTACACAAAGGATCTTTCAACTTTTTGTGAGGTATCATTTCTTTCATTTCAAGGAAGAATGAACGCTCAGTCATATAGTCAAACATAAATATCAATCGTTGCCCCTCATCTTCGATGTAATCACTGAGGATAGTATCTTCCATCAACCACACATCTTCATCTGAACTTGTTCCCATATCTTCGAGTGTAATTTCTGTTTCCTTTTCCCAGCTATCATCACAAAGGAAAAACGAGCATAACTGATTTTTGTCATACCCAACAGCATCACATATTGCATTCTTCAAATCGAGGAATGTGTAATCTGCATCTATTTTAATCTCTCTCTTGAAGTTTTCAACTTCATCTGAAACTAATCTAAAATTGAAAATCATATACTTAGCGTTCTTTTATAATCTGTTATTAATATTGTTTAGTTGTTTGCAATCTTGTTGCTCACAAAATCACACTGCGAATATAGAAAACTTTCGTGATATAAAACAAATATTTTCTCATCATTTTCAAAAAATCTTTTCTACATCACATTTTCCTCACCTTTTAAGCTAATCGAGCATATATTCTTAAAATCTTATTTTCAACGCCACAAATAACATTATTCCTCTTTGACTTTCATATCTTTTGCGTCATTATACAACCCATTTTTATTAAAACAATAAATAACTTAACATATTTATGTGTTTTATTTACAATATTTGTATAATTTATTTTAATCATGAATGTAGATATGAATCACAAGAATTAACCTAACGAACGTAAAATTGACGAAGCCGTAAAATGTTTGAAAGCACTATTTATTCCACAAGCTATTAATTCTCTTCAAGTCGATGAAATTAATCGTAAATTAGATTTATTATGCATTGAAGCAAAAATTGCATCAACAGTCATGGAGCTTGGCAATTTATTCAGAGTTACTTCATGTCAAATATTATCGCAAATAAAATAACAACCGAAATTTTATCCTGTGAATAGTCCTTCATTGTAACAAAAAAAGAGAACCGCGTTTGCGATTCTCTTTTTTGTCGGGGTACCAGGATTCGAACCTGGGACCCCCTGCTCCCAAAGCAGGTGCGCTAACCGGACTGCGCTACACCCCGATGCTTTCGCCTTATTGGCTTTTGCGAGTGCAAAGATAGAAACTTTTTTTTATCTGTGCAAGAGTTTTTGAAAAAATATTGCAATTTTCTAATAAAAATATTCCCAAGGAACTATTATTATGACTTTAGCACCTAATTTTCCGAAGTCTTTATATCCAATTATAATTACTTAGCTTTTAACACGTCGTTAATTACAAGTTCGGCAAGTTTTAGTCCAAAAATAGCCGTAGTGTGACATAGTGTACCATTGATTGCCACCTTTCCGTAGGTCATTGCTCCGTCATTGTCAATGGTTACACCTCGATTGGAGAATACCTCATCGCTATACACACACTGAAATTTACGCGAGGGTAAAGTTTTATTTTTCTTAAATCGTCGTCGCAACGATGCCGCCAACGGACACCCTTGAACTTTCCAAAACTCAGCCGTAGAAATTCGCGACGTGTCGGTTTTCAAAGCCGCCCCCATCGACGCAAACAACTTTGCCGTGGAATTACAAGCGTTCAATATCAGCAATGCTTTATCTGAAAGCGAATCGATAGCATCAATCACATAATCGTAGTCATTAAGATTAAATTCATTGGCAGTAGATTCGTCATATCGCCTTTCAAGAGCCGTAACGCGAGCACGGGGATTAATATCGAGTAACCGACGTTTCATTACATCAACTTTTACACCATCGACAGCCGATGTAGTTGCCAATAATTGTCGGTTGATATTAGTAACACACACCCTATCGGCGTCAACCAATGTAATATCTGAGATTCCCGAACGCACCAACGACTCAGCACACCAGCTTCCAACTCCTCCAATCCCAAACACAATTACTCGTTTTGCCATCACTCGACTCAGCACATCATCGCCGAGCAACAATCTTAACCTATTAAACCTTGGATCTGAAATCATTTTTCAATATCTAATTACATTCGGTAGTCACGTAATGATGCTCAGCACTACATTCATGAAGCGTGCGATCGATGATTATATGTCGATTAGCCATTGTGGCTATGCGAGTCATTTCGTGCGACACAAGAATTATTGTTGCACGCTGCGACAATTGTGCTACGATTTCATACAATCTACCTTCAAATGCCTTATCGACATAGCTCAATGGTTCATCAAGAACAAGCACACGAGGATTCGACACCATGGCACGACCAAGCAAAGTGCGTTGCAACTGCCCCCCCGACAGCTCCCCTATTAAGCGTTTAGACTGCTGTTCAAGTCCCATTAGAGCTATAGTTTGAGCCACTCTTTCGCTTCGTTCTTGCTTCGACAAACCTTTTTGCGACATAAGTCCAAGAGCAACTACCTCCTCTACTGTTATTGGAAAACGGCTATCAATTTGATTTTTTTGAGGCAAATAACCAATCTCTAAATTATCTACCTCCTGACCACCACTTCGATAAATCACTTTGCCACTTGTAGGCTTGATTAAACGCAAAATCAAACGCAACAATGTGGTTTTACCGCCACCATTCGGCCCGGTAATAGCCACAAAATCCCCCTCGTTGATTGAAATATTCACATTCTGCAACGCCACATGGTTATCCCATTGCATCGCCACAGAGTCAAGCTCAATCATTTTATTTTGAGGCAATCGCATCGACGATGCGTCTAATTTCGGCTTCCCATTCATAGCTCAACGGATTTATAGTTATCATTTCGGCTCCCACTTGACTGTTAAGCACCGATGCCTGTTGCGAATCAAACTCCTTTTGAAAGAAAAACACCCGTGCATTATGATTACGAGCATCATCAATCTGCTCTTGAAGTTGCTTTGCCGACAATTCTTTCCCTATTTGTCCTATAGTGATTTGTTCTAACCCATAATCGCGAGCAAAATAACTCAACGAAGGGTGCCATACAAGAAAGGCTTCTCCTTTGTGCGACGCCAACTTTTTCGTGGCATAATCATCAAGAGAATCGAGCGAAACCATCAATCTACCATAGTTATCATTATAATAGTCAGCATTTGCCGAATCTACTTTAAGCACAACATCAAGCATATTGCGTGCTATTTTCTTTGCATTTTTCACTGAAGTCCAAGTATGAGGGTCGGCTGATGAATGATGACACTCTTCAACACAGTCCTCGCCATGCTCATGACTGTGGTTATGCTGCTCGCAACAATCGTGCGTTCCCATTATATAATCTATTTCATGCGAAGAGTCATACACCGGAAGTGTTTTGTTATTTTGAGAAAGTCTATCAACCAACACCTTCTCAAATCCCACATTACCCATTTTAACATAAGCCACACTACGCTGAAGCGTCATGAGGTCATTCATTGCAGGCTCATAATTTTCAGGGTTTGCTCCATTTTTTAATAAACACTCCACATTTATCTTATCACCTACTATCTTATCAAGAAAATATTTTTGTGGTTCAAGACTTACCGTTATTGTTAGTTTGTCGGCTGTAGATTCCGACTTATTGCCACACCCCGATATTATAAATGATGCAACAACTACAAGGATATACAAAAACTTCTTCATTTGTTATCTTAATTTACAACTGCAAAAGTACCACAATTTTAACAAAAATCAATCTTATTTTGCTCACAATCATCGCAAATAATCAACAATTCACTCCATAGACCACTTTGTGAAGTTGTCGAGACATGTATTCTAAATCCACATCAACAGAAGCCCTTGCTGTCATCAACATCAACCGCACAGGGGGCAATCCCTTTCCGTATGATGGTTGGATATACTCAAAGTCGGCATGTGCAACAAAACCATTTCGTGAATAAAATTGAATACGACGTCGAGCCATTTCGCCACTCTTGGGAAGCTCCACTTCAAGAACAACGGGCATCGTCCGACTTTCAACAAACCTCGAAATAGCACCCGCTCCTATTCCATACCCTCGGCATATCGGCTCTACCGCAAAATGCTCCACATAGCAAAAGTCGGCAAATTGCCACCACGAAATAAACCCAACAAACTCGTCGCCACACAATATTACATCAATATTATATGGAGAGTCATCAATTGTCAACAATCGCTCTATATCATTCCACACCCTTCGCTCTTCGGGCGGAAATGAATTAAAATACCATTCTTTCACCTCTGTTATTGCTTGTTGGCAAAATCGCACATTTTTGAGTCTAATTTCTTTCATTTATCTAATTTTACTTGCAAAAATAACACATTTCAAAAAAAATACTTCAAAAACGACACTTATAAATTGAAACTATTTCATAACTTTGCTACATAAAATTAAAAAACAACAACTATGACACAGGTTCAATTAGACTCGCTTGATATTAAAATTCTGCAAATGCTTGCCGTAAACGCTCGCAAACCATATCTCGAAATCGCTCGTGCATGCGATGTATCGGGAGCAGCGATTCATCAACGCATTCAAAAACTCGCATCAATGGGTGTCATCAATGGTTCTGAAACACTCATCGACCCATCAACGGTAGGTTACGACACATGTGCTTACATAGGATTCTTCTTAAAAGACCCATCTCAATTCAAGCATGTGGTTGAAGAACTTAAAAAGATTCCCGAAGTAGTAGAATGTCATTTTACTACAGGGCAATACGACATGTTTATCAAGCTCTATGCTCGCAACAACGACCATTTGCTCCACATCATTCACGAAAAGTTACAACATTTGGGTCTTTCGCGAACCGAATCACTCATTTCGTTTAAGGAAGTATTCAAACGTCAAATCCCCATTGACAAAGTCGATTAATTCAACAAAAATCATTACCTTTGCAATCAATAAATAAAAAACATATATACACATTATAATATATTATGAAAGAAATCGTATTGAGCGGGATTCGTGCCACAGGTAATCTCCACTTAGGTAACTACTATGGAGCTCTAAGCAAATTTGTCAAGATGCAAGAGGACTATGATTCTCTTTTCTTCATTGCCGACCTTCACGCATTGACCACTCACCCCGACCCAAAGACTCTTCATACAAATGTAAAAAATATCATCGCTGAATACCTTGCTGCAGGTGTTGACCCCGACAAGGCTACAATCTTCGTTCAAAGCGATGTCCCTGAAATTTCAGAGCTATACCTCTTGCTCAATATGCACGTAGGTATAGGTGAATTGATGCGTACTGCGTCGTTTAAGGACAAGGCTCGCAAGGCTCTCGGTATCAAGTCAGACAAAGAAGAAGGAGAAATCGAAAAGGAAATCATAGGCAACGAATCAAACAAACGTGTAAATGCAGGTTTATTGACCTACCCCACCCTCATGGCTGTTGACATCTTAATTCAAAAAGCCAACAAGGTGCCCGTAGGTAAGGATCAAGAACAACACTTAGAATTAACTCGCCGTTTTGCTCGCCGTTTCAACTCATTCTATGGTGTTGACCTTTTCCCCGAACCCGAAAATTTCAACTTCGGAGGCAATGCAGTTAAAGTTCCCGGTCTTGATGGCTCGGGCAAAATGGGCAAAAGCGAGGGCAACTGCATCTATCTTATCGATGAAGAAAAAGTGCTTCGTAAAAAAGTAATGCGTGCAGTTACCGATGAGGGCCCAAAAGAGCCAAACTCTCCAGTTTCACAACCTGTAGAAAATCTATTCACCCTCATGGAACTCACTTCAGCACCCGAAATAATCCAACAATATCGCGATGCATATGCCGATTGTTCTATTCGCTATGGCGACTTAAAAAAACAACTCGCCGAAGACATCATAAAAGTAACGCTCCCCATTCGCGAACGCATCCTCGATATTCAAAACGATGATACCCTATTGGCTCGCGTAATTAAGCAAGGCGCCGATCGTGCTCGTGAACGCGCAACAAAAACATTGAGCGAAGTGCGCGAAATTATGGGTATCAAAAAATTCTATTAATAGAAAATATCTCATAAAATCTCAAAAGCGGTGTGTCAAGAAGATGACACACCGCTTTTTTCAGCCACAAAGATGCATTTTTTTTACAAAAAAGACACATTTTCAATGTTTTCACACTTTTAACACTAAAAAAAACATCAAATAATCTCAAAAATATAAATATTTTCTCTAACTTTGTCTCGATTATACCTTAAATATGTAACTACCATACATATAGCCAAAGAACAAGAATTTTTTTAAATCTAATAATTAACTTATGAACATCTTTACTAAATTTTCAACAATTAAGAAAGCTGTAGTTGCAGCAGTCTTAATGACTTCGTTTGGAGCTTCGGCTGCAATCGACATGTACGAAGTAGGTGATATGGGGTTTATCCGCACACCAATGGAATCGGCTAATGGTATCATTGTTACCAACAACCGTTATTCTGAAATTTACACTCTCAAAAACAACACATTGACTTCTATTTTGAGAGCTAACAACTGTGGTCTCTACACCAACTTGAGCAAAGATGGCAAATATCTTGGGTTCAAGAGCTTCGACGCTCACGACTACCAAGCTCCTGCTGTTCTTGACGTAACAACTGGTGCAGTTACTGTTCTTGAAGACTATGTATGGGAATGTGGTCAAGTATCATTTGCTAACGATGGTACAATGGCTTACACTATGGGCAACAGCCTTATCATTCGCAAAGGCAACACCCGTAAAGCATTCGACCTCGGTTTCTACACTAACATCGCTAACATTTCTCCTGACGGTACTCAAGTAGTTTATAGCAACATCGAAGGTCAATCTTTTATCATCAACGTAGCTACTGGTGCTAAAAAAACTCTTCCTATAATCGATGGTTACCGTGCAACATGGTCACCTGACGGTTCTAAAATGGCTATCCAAACTGCAAATGGCGGTGTATTTGTTCGCGAAAACGCTTCAGAACGCGTATTTGACCTCGGCAAAGCAGAATCAGTTAATTGGGCTAACAACTCATCTGAATTGATTATCACTCGCCAAGAACGCGTAAACGAATTCGAAATCAAAAACAGTTCTATCAAACGTATCAACTTTGATGGTTCTAACGAAATCACTCTCGTTAACGCTTCTGACAACCTCCCTGTTGACGCTATCCTCACATCTGACAACCAACTTTTGATTCCTTACAAAACAGGTGCAAAACGCGGTCTTGCAGTTAAAGATCTTCGTGCAGGTATCACTCCAATGGCAGCGTCTATTTCTGACAAATCAATGATTAAATTTGATAATGAAGAAGTTTTCGGTGGACGTATTTCTGACCCTAACGATAATCCTAATATCAAACCTAGCCCAATACCTGCTGAAGGTACAATTGGCGAACTTGATATCCCTTATTTGAGCCAAGTTTATGACTCTCCAGCGGTTAATGGCTGTACAAAACACGGCTATGTAACATGTGCTCCTACATCGGCTTGTATGCACCTTGGTTACTATGGTCTTCTCCCACAAAAAACAACAACTCGTCGTTCGGGTGGTTCAATGGGTACATGTACACAAAAATATGCTCACGCAATTAGTGCAGTGTTTACTAACCTTGCAGGAAGTAAAACATTCAATGAATTAGCTTATGGTAATGGCTGTTCAAACGTTCCTGGTGGTTATGGTTACATGTGGAATGGTTCTAACTCTCCTGGTGGTGGCCGTATGGGTACATTCTACACCCTCAATGGTGCGACTTCAGCAACTTACTGCTGGTCAGCTTCAACTTCTTGGAGCCAATTCTGCTCTGAAGCAGCGTCAGGCCGTCCTTATCCATTGTGTATCGCCCTTGACTCAGGTGGTCACTTGATTCTCGGTTTCCGTACAAACCAATACTATCGTGGTTCAGAAGGTGGTTTCGTAAGCCGTACAGGTTGCTTCGTATGTCATGACCCTTATGGTGACTGTAATGACAGCTATTGGGCTGACGATGATGGTCAACACTCTTCATATGACTGGTTAGGTTACAACTCAGGTCGTGCCAACATCGGTATTTGGTACTGGTCAATCAAAGTAGGCATCCCTGCAAGTGCAAATCCTGGTACATCAGTTGAAGCAGGTGTAAAATGTGACCCTGCAAGCATCGAACTCGCTGGCGAAGTAGGTTCTACTGCTAATATATATAAAGATGTGAAAGTAACAGGTACTGCTCTTACAACAGATATCTCTGTAAACAGTGCAACTTCAGCTATCACAGTTGAAAAACTTTCAGGTTGGAACGATCGCACAGGTGGTACAATCCGTCTTAAACTCAACACTAACTTCTCTAAAGGTGCTGGTACACATGAAAGCTATGTAGCTGTTCAATCTACTTCAACTTACCGTGTGCAAATCGCTACTAAAGTAACTCTTACTGACCCTGCCGGTGCAACAAAAACTCCAACAATCGGTGTTTCTCCTGCAAGCGTTTCAATGAGTGCTAAAGTTGGTGAATCAGCTACTACTTCTATCGCAGTAACTGGTACTGACCTTTCAGCTAACATCGCTGCTGCTCTTGCTGGTGACGCTGCATTCTCTATTGACAACACATCACTTGGCACTTCAGGTGGCACTATCAAAGTTACTTACAAACCTACTGCAGGTGGCTCACACAATGCAACTCTCACATTGTCATCAACTGGCGCTACTTCTAAAACAGTAACTATCAGTGGTACTGCAACTGCAGCTTCAGCTCCATCTACTCCTACCTACACTAAAGGTCTTACAAAAATTTGGCAAAACACTTCAAGTGTTCCAGGTACAGCAGCAGGTGGCGATGTTCGTTTCGCAGCTGTTTCAGGTGGCAAACTTCTTGTAAACGACAAAGCTAACAACAAGATTATGGAAGTTACTGCTTCAGGTTCTTCTAACCACTATGATCCTGCTTCAGTTCTTTCTGAATACTATGGCCAAGTTATCTCAACTGCTATCGGTTGTGACGATGCAGGCAACATCCTCGTATCAACTGGTTTCTCTGGCGTAGCTTCAGGACAAAACTTCGCAGTTATCTCTGCCGACCTCAAATCAACTTACAAAATTGACTTGAGCGCTATCGAAGGTTACACTCCAGCTCGATTCGACCAATTGGGCCGTATCCGTGGTAACATGCTTTCAAGCGAAGGTGGTTATGCATTCATCGTTCCTAACGGCGGTACTAAAGTGCTTGTTGTTAAGATTAAGAATGGTGCTGTTGACACTGAATATACTCAAGTAACTAACGCAATCGCTGGCGTAGCTCTCAATACATCAACTTGTCCTCAACCAGCATTTGCAACTGTTGCTGAAATCGACGCTCTTATGGATGACAATGGCGACTTGTCAAATGCGTTCATCATGCGTTCTCGTGGTACTCCTGGTTCAGTATTTGCATGGAATGATGGCAACACTGATATGGTTAAAGCTTGGACATTCTCTACTGCCGACGGCGGTTGCACAACTGCTAACGCATCGGTTGAAGGTTTCGACTGGTTTACTCTCAAAGGCAAATCATACTTCATTATGCCTGTAACTACCGATGGTACAACCGGTACCCGTGGTTCTAACTTCGCTATCTATGACGAAGAAGGCACTGCAGTTGCTACATGGACCGAAGGTCAAAAAGCAGGTCTTGGTGCTGCAATGGGTAGCTTCATCGTAGTTCCTAATGATGATGTATCGGTTTACATCTACCACTTCGTTCCTGGCACAGTTGCTGAAAAACTCATCTTCGCTGTTGACTCAACTTCAGGCGTAGAAAACTTTGAAACTGAAGACGCAAACGCACCTGTTGAATACTACAATCTCCAAGGTGTGAAAGTTGCTAATCCTTCTAATGGTATCTTCATCAAAGTTCAAGGCACTAAAGCAACTAAAGAATACATTAAGTAATTGAAAGTTGAGAATTGAAAATTGAGAGTTTTTCTCTCATCTCAATCAAAATAGAAAGTGAGCAATCCACATGGGTTGCTCACTTTATTATATCAATCCATTCCATAGTAACTACAGAGGCTATGACCACTCTAACTATATTCACTATTAACCTCTTTCATTTACAATTTTATCTAAATCACATTGCTATTTAGTAAATTATTACTATTTTTGCACTCGATTTTATCGCCACTGCTATTAAGCGATATCTTACGACTTGATTATTATTAATACAGCTATATAAACTCTTTATAAGAAAGGGGGATTGAAATATACCAATATTTATACATCTTAATTATTAACATAAATATTTTTCAATCGCATTTTTTGCAAAAACTGCAAGAAATGAGGCAAAAAGTTTTGACATATTAAAAAGTATATGTAACTTTGTGCCCGCAAAACGCAATTAATAAATTTAGCTAATAATAACAAAAAACAATTATAACAAAATGATCATCGTACAAGTAAAAGAAGGCGAAAACATCGAAAGAGCTCTTAAGAAGTTCAAACGTAAATTCGAAAAAACAGGCATCGTGAAAGAACTCCGTAGCCGTCAAGCATTCCAAAAACCATCAGTGACTAATCGTAAAAAAATGATGAAAGCTGTTTACGTACAAAAATTACGTTCGGTTGAAGAATAATTGAAATTTTTCCTCTAATTTATTTGGAAAATTAAAAAGAAAAGCATAAATTCGTAGCTATAGAAACTGATTAACGGAAACGATCCGTAATCGTAGCTTAACGAGACATGCTAATTAGTTCTTTTTTGACATATATGCGGTGTGAACTGAATCTTTCGGTTCACACCGTTTCGTCATATCAGCATGATCTTAATCAATGGCGTGAATTCACCACAAATGGGAAAATCGACACTTTTGAACCTTGCAATATTACGACCTACGATTTACGTATGTGGGTAGCCCACCTTGCCTCGATTAATATGTCCCCACGCACAATTCGCCGCAAAGTGCAATCGATTAGAGCATTTTATCGCTATCTTAACCGTTATCATGGAGTAACAATAAACCCTGCCAATGAATTAAAACTGGCACGCATCGAAAAAAAGCTCCCCATTTATATCCGTCCAAGCGAAACAAAAGCAATTCTTGATGTAACATGGGACAAAGATGATTTTATTGCGACACGCAATCATCTTATCATGCTTATGTTCTACTCCACCGGCATGCGCTGTAGCGAACTCGAAACTTTGACCGATGTAAATGTTGACTGCTCACGTAACGAACTAAAAGTGCTCGGCAAACGTAATAAAGAAAGAATCATTCCTTTTGGCGATGAAATGCGTGAAACAATAAATATATACAGAACATTACGCGATGACATCGTGGGCACAACCCCCGAGCGTTTCTTTACTCGCCCCACAGGCGAGCCAATGTATCGTAAGTTGATATACAATATCGTACATCGCACGTTGACCGAAGCCGGAATTCATTCCTCACGCCAAAGCCCTCACGTGTTGCGACACTCTTTCGCATCAGACATGCTCAACAATGGAGCCAACCTCAATGCTGTGCAACAATTATTAGGACATAAATCGCTTGCATCTACGCAAGTATATACACATATAACATACCGTGAATTAAAACTTAATTATCAACTCGCACACCCACGTGCATTAAAAAAAGGAGGATAATATGGAACTAAAAATTAAAGCCATTCACTTCGACATCGCTGAAAAACTCGAACAGTTTATCAACAAGAAGACAGAACGCCTCGCCCGTAAAAACGAGGAGATTTCAACAGTAGATGTATCTCTCAAAGTAGTGAAACCCGAAACAGCAATGAACAAAGAGGCAATAGTAAAAGTGGCTGTGCCTCAACACGACGATATAGTAGCTTCTAAAACAGCCGACACTTTTGAGGAAGCAATCGACCTTTGCCTCGAAGCAATTGAACGCCAACTCGAAAAGAAAAAAGGCAAGAGATAGACATTTAATTACTAACCAATAACTAAAGCTCCACTCCTTGTGGGGCTTTTTCTTTGTTTTTCTTCTTCATTTTACTATCTTTGTAACCATAATTGGAATCTATGAGATTATGAGCGTAAACTCTCCTAAAGAAGTTATTGAAAGTGCCGTAACCGTTGGTAAGAATAAGGTAGCATTAAGCAGTGGCAATTATGGCAAATTTGCCATTTTGGCAATGCTCGCAGGAATATATATTGCATTTGGTGGCATTCTTTCATTAACAATAGGCTTCGGATTTCCCGAAATAACTGCCAATAACCCATCATTGCAAAAACTTCTAAGTGGTTGCATGTTCCCCATAGGATTGATATTGGTAGTACTACTTGGTGCCGAACTCTTTACCGGCAACAATGCCCTACTCATTCCGGCCTACATGAAGAAACATTATGGAGCATGGGCTATCATTAAAAACTGGACATTAGTGTATTTTGGCAACCTCGTTGGAGCATTGGCATTTACATATTTCTTGGTATATCAATGTGGGCTGACTGCAACTGACCCTTATCACAGTGCAATTATCAAAGTTGCCGAGGCTAAAGTTTCAATGTCATGGAGCATGGTTTTTCTAAAAGGAATTGGAGCCAACTGGTGTGTGTGCCTCGCAGTGTGGCTCGCTCTTTCAAGTCGTAGCTTTGTAGGCAAAATGCTCGGGTGCTGGCTACCCGTAATGGCATTTGTGGCTCTTGGATATGAACACTCTATTGCCAATATGTTCTTCATTCCACTTGGCATAATGGAAGGTGCAAATATTGGGATCTGGCAATCTATCACAACCAACTTTATCCCTGCCACATTGGGAAATATTGTTGGAGGAGCAATATTTGTGGGCTGTGCCTACGGATATGTCAATTTGTTAAATAAATAGCACCATAATTCAAACCAAAATTTATTTCGCATGAAGTTTCTTCGTCTTTTTATTCCGACAATAATACTCATATTTCATTCCCTACCCTCCTCAGCGGTATTGAAAGGTGATGACATTAATGAGACTGTCATTATGTTAAATTCAGAATTAGAGGTATTTTCCAAACATGTTAATAGCACCATTCTCGAATTTTCAAAAGTACGTAATGCTTACAAGCACCAAGCTCATGAATTTCGGTTGGAGATGGCATCTGCTAAATTAAGTTTATATTCTCAACAAGAACAGTATATATTTGGAAATGCTTATGCATCAGAAAATGCCCATAACTTGTGTGAGGACTTTATCAAAAACAAGCGCCCTATAGGTTCGTGGGAAACATCATACAACAGGTCTTTATCTCGTTGCAAAAAGCTACAAGAAACATTATCAAATATAAATCCAAATTCCTTAAACGACCAAGCTAAAAAAAGTCGCACACAAGGATTAAAACATTTAGACTGCGTATTAGCGGACCTAAAAGAATGGAAAGACACGATTGATGTTGACTTAAAAAGATTTAGTATAATCGAATCGGAAGTTAACTCCTTGCTAGGTGAGATAGATGCCAATTACAAATATATTCTCAATTCGCTATTACTCCATCCAGATAGATATCCGACACATAAAGTTTTTGGAACTGATTTTCTTTCGCAGTGGAATTCTTGTGCTACATCACTCAAAGACATGACTACAACATCTAATTATTATGGGTGGGAATTTCAAAATAAGTGGAATGATAATTCTTATTTTATATTGTTTGCAGGAATAATAGCCTTTATAATAGGCATATTATTAGGAAAATTAGTATTCCGATGGATTCCTAAAGATTGGGAGATTGTTCACAAACATCCCTCCTGTTTGTACATCTTTTATGGGTGGGTTTTCGTTGCAATAACATATTTTATAATTCGCCTATTTACAGAGAATCCTTTTTTTATTTCAGTTTTGTATTTGTTGATAGAGATGTGCTTAATGTGCATAGTCCTTCTTTACAGCGTTTTACTTCGTGTCAGAAGCGACCAATTAAAATCAACGATATTATCCTATTTGCCGATTACCCTTCTCTCTCTTTCCATAATTCTTTATCGCATAGCATTAGTTAATATCTTTGTTATTCGCATAACTTATCCAATAATACTCTTAATATTAATAGCAGTTCAGTTTCTAGTTATTCGTTACTCACATAAAGACATATTGCGATTTGATCGCAATATGAGTTTTGTGGCATTTGTATTATTCATATCTTGTTTTATATTAAATTTCTTTGGATATTACTATTTGTCTATCCACTTTGCATTAGTTTGGTCTGTGTTTGTAATAGGATTTTTAGTTTTATCTTGTTACTTCTATTATCTTGATCGCTGTGAACGATATTGGCGTCAAAAAGAAGACTATAATTACACTAAATCATGGAAAGCATTTACATTTCCACGATTATTTAAGCCTATGTCGATAATTCTTATATTTTCATTGTGTACTTTGGAATGTGCCCATGTCTTCAATATTAATGATTGGCTAAACGAGCTTTACAGCTATAACTTTATTAACCGACCGGGGTTTGTGTGCATATCATTAAGACGCATTTTACACATTGTGATATCTGCAATTTTGACTCACTACTTAGTTGGATTGGCGAATTACATGCTCCGCATTAAATACAAAGAAAAAGCTGAGGTGGGAGCTCTAAACTTGGGTAGAAATATATTTGTTATTGTAGTGTGGAGTATTTTTATAGTAGTGGCATTGGCTTACATCGAAGTAAACTCAATTGGTATCATCGCTACATTAGGGGGATTGGCAGTGGGACTTGGTGTTGCACTTCGCGACACATTTGACTGCTTGCTGTGTGGTATTATACTTATGATGGGACGCATCAAAATTGGCGACGTTGTTGAAGTGGGGAATGACATTCGTGGTAAAGTTATAGATATCCAATATCGCACAACTCTTATTGAAACCGACGATGGTGCAAACATTTCAGTGTTTAACACCCAATTCTTTGGTAAAGACTTTAGAAATGTTAGTTATTCAGGAAAATACCAACGCCTCCACCTTTCATTTAAGGTGCAAAAAGAAATTGATGCTCCCAAGGTGAGAGAAATGTTGGCACAAGCACTTATTGACGGAGTGCCTGAATTGGCAAAATCTCCTGCTCCAAAAATTTTGTTTGGTGCAAGCGACCGCTTCCATGTTGACATGATTGCTCAAGTGTGGGTTCCTGTAATGGACTACTACGAAGCAATCTCAAATGTAAAAGAAACACTATTCAACACATTGAAAGCTCATGGCATGTCAAATATGAGTGTTGATTCACGCGTGAGAATTATCAAAAATATGGTTGAAGAGACTTCGGTCGAGAATAAGAAGAAATAGAAATTCCATAATTGCTAACGTATAAGGCAAATTATATTAAAAAAATGTTGTCAGCGTCAAAATTTCCATGCTATACATTTTTTTATGCAATAATAAAGCAGTAACTTTGCACTGCAAAAAAGAAAATCAATTTATTAACAAATAATTAAACACGAAATGGTAAGTTTCAAAGAGTTAGGCTTGGTAAACACTCGTGATATGTTTGCTAAAGCAGTAGAAGGTGGATATGCAATCCCTGCATTCAACTTCAACAACATGGAGCAACTTCAAGCAATCATCAAAGCTGCATCTGAAGAAAAATCTCCAGTTATCCTTCAAGTATCTAAAGGTGCTCGTAACTATGCTAACGCTACACTTCTTCGCTATATGGCTCAAGGTGCTGTTGCATACGCTAAAGAACTTGGTTGGGAAAACCCACAAATCGTTCTTCACCTCGACCACGGCGATAGCTTCGAGCTTTGCAAATCTTGTATCGACAGCGGTTTCTCTTCTGTAATGATCGACGGTTCACACCTTCCTTACGAAGAAAACGTAGCTCTTACAAAAC
>JAEIGA010002255.1_pt1 | contig 30802 bp, 52 predicted proteins | sample 9270691 | NCBI WGS metagenome assembly JAEIGA01 (sample SAMN17057246, study PRJNA624740) | gut metagenome | biome: biome; isolation source: fecal sample | host: Bos grunniens | place: China: Xizang | collected 2019
AGAAGGGCTATAACCTTGTCAAGAACCTCGGCAAGAACCCCAAGAGTTGTGTACTCAACGCAATCCGCTATATGAGAGAGAACGGCTTGACCAATCCACTCTCTTTCAAGGTAACCCACACCTTTGAGTACTCCACTGACGGTGAGATAATCCAATACGGAAAGTATAAGGGCAAGAGGATTGTTGACGTGATTGAGTCAGACGCACGTTATCTGCGTTGGATGGTGAACAACCCCGTGACCAAGCCCAACAAGGTGGTCACCGAAATGTACGAAGCAATCCGCAGGCATCTGAACGAACTGTATCAGAAGGAGTGCGAGGAGAACCGCAAGCTGTTCCCCTCACAGTACCTCGGCTCTGTCGGGGATACGGTCGGTGAGATGGTTCTTACCTGCATTGTGGAGCGCATCAAGAGCAACTGTTTCGGTGAGTACCACCGCATCGTGTTCACCGATGACAAGGACAACCTCGTTCTGTTTGAGCCGGGACGTGGCACGGTGAACGCTATGTGGGATTTGAGGGCAGGCGACAAGGTCACCCTGCTCCGTGCGAAGATTAAGGCTACGTTTGAGTCAAAGGGCAAGAAGATGACCAAGATTGCCTACGCAAAGTTCGCATAATCAATAACGAAACATTATCAACCTCAAAAAAAACAGAAAGATATGGCAAAGGTTTATGGTAAAAAGCAGACAACGGGCTTAATCCTTCCTCGGATGCCGAAGGAGCAGTTCATCGCACGAATGGAGGAAACCATTCTGATGCGCAAACTCGTCTTGGAGTTCTACAACAAGGTGTATCTGCCCACGTTGCGTGACTTTGACGGCAAGGTGCTTAACGCTCGTTTCATCAAAGCCCTCAACGACAAAGCAGCGGCAAAGAAATATGCCGCCAAGAAACTCTCTGTGCAGTTCAGCTACAACAAGACAAACGTGGTTATCTCCGCACAGCATAGCGGCTCTCGTTATGATGACGTTGAGGATATGACCACTGAAATCTGCACTGACGGTGACGGTCGCATTTCCTATGACTTGACATTCAACCACAAGTATAGGGAAGTGTGGGTTCAGAACTTCAAGGACGGCATCACCGACTGCAAGAAGTCAATCAAGAACTATGACAAGTATTTGGCACAAGCCAACAAACTTGAAGCCGACATCCTCGCTTGGGTGGGTAACCCGTTCAAGGGCTATGAGGGTGTTCCGTTTGTGTTCAGAACGGAGTGTATCGGGCAGGGGTCTTACAACCCGCCATTCTCGCACAATTTCCTGCGTTAGTGAGTTTCGTCCGTATTTTTTCATTTTTCATTTTTTGTTTTTCAAAATGGCTATCATTGGATTTGATGACGAGGGTCCGAAGGTTTCCATAATCAAAAATGGATACCGATGTGTCTTTGTGAAGGACAAAACAGTCCCCCTCAACAAGCGTCTATATGCTATTCAGTCTTCATTTACACCGAGAGAGTTTAGTGACTTGAACCGCATCGTCTTTAAGATGAATACTCTGTTCAGTCTGTATGAGTTCCCGTCAAGCTATGACATTTTTGCTTTACCGAGCCGCAACATTATGGCTTTAAGGGTATATGTCGGCAAAGGTCATTTCATTGACCTTGCGTTCACGCAGAACACCACAAGGTTCTTTATTTTCACACACGGTAGCGGTGGCAAGGTATATGACGAGTTTCCGTTCACATATGACAATGTGATGGCTGTCGTGGACGCATTGAATTGTGCCATTGAACATAACGAACCGTATTTGCGCTACAAAAACACTTTTGAAGAAAAATTGCATTGGACTGCCTTCTGCAATCAAGTGTATGACGAGATTACCCAACGGTTGGGTGACAACGCTTCGGTAGTGACAACATCAAAGCAACAAGTGTATTATACCATTGGAATAATGGGACGAATGAGTGTGTGATTATGAGCAATACAGTTGACTATTTATCAGACCCGAATGTATGCTCGGCTTACCGTAAGGGATGCTGCATATATTGCAGGAACAACGAGGGCAGGACTATCCCTTTCAGCAAGCGTTTCAGCGACCTGCTTTCCATACTCACTGACGAGGAGAGATGGGGGTGGAACAAAAACATTTCAAGAATCCGCACTCTGTGCAGCATATATAATTTTCCCTCAACGTGCGATATTTGGGTGTTGCAGGCAAATTTAAGAGATTGGTTTATCATAAGCTATTATGTCTCCGAACACCGCATTGATGTGTGTATTTGTGCAGAAAGCGATACCTTATATCTCGTTACCAACAATGACCTTGACGACAAAAAGTCGTGGGAATACCCGTTCAATTATCGCACCGTGGTACAAGTCTTTGACGGAATTGCTGATGCCATTGAGTGCAGCAGAGATTATGAGTGTTTCACGGACAGTGCAGTTGAAGCGACACATTGGAACTGTTTCTGTAAGAGTCTGTATGAACATATTTCAATGCGATTGGCTTCTTGTGCAACCGAATTGTTTAGGTATGCCGTAGAACAAGAAAACAAATAAAGATTATGGCTTTGAAAGAAAACGTTCCTTGTGTTTATCGTGACACGTTTGGTAACCTTGTGTTTTCGGGTTCAGCCATCGGGTTGCCGTTTGAAAAACGGGTGTCCGATTTATGCGAAGCACTAACGGCAAGCGAGAGCGAAAAATGGAAATGGATGCTTGAAAAGCTGCAAACATTATGCTGTCTGAATTATTTTCCCGACAGATGCCGATTGGTGATGTATGAAAGCAAGCACAACAGAATCAGCGTTGAGTTCCCAATCGCAAATAGGTTTCTTGCGTTTGACTTGTGTAATGATTTCAACATCTTCACCCTTTGTTCTTCACCCGACACGCTGTATGGCACACACAATGGAAAAGAACTTGATTTCACATTCACCTACGGACGTGCTATGCTGTGTTTGGACGTGTTGAATACCCTGCCGACATTAGAGGGGACGGAGATGAATGACGAGGAATGGAAACTGTTCTATGTGCGCACTATGACGGAAATACAGCGGGGGTTGGGAGACTTGAACCCCAACCTCACCACGAAAGATATTTTGATTTCAACAATCAAAGAGGTCAACGAGATGTATGTGCGTGGAATTGAAGCACGGAATAAGTTTAATCGGGAGTTACTTAAACTCCATTCAGAATTAGAGTAAACGGAACATTCAGCAAATTAGCTTTTTTTAACAAAACATTTTTGTTGTTCTATTGAACTGACCAATAAAATATTCCAACAATAACATTGAATACTAACCAAATTTTTTGAGAATTATGGCAAAGAAGAAAAAGAACGAAGAACAAGAAGTACAAGTACAGAGTGTGGAAGTCGTGACAGAGCAGACAACACAAGAGATTACTCCCACCACGGTCAGCATTGTCAACCGCAGTGACCGCAGGAGCAAGCACCCGCTGCCCCCCGCAAAGTTGCAGGACATCGCCAAGACTTTGCAGGTCAGAGACCCCAACAGCATCGGCAATTTCGGCTGCGAGTTGGCATCCGTTATGAATTCCAACGCTGACGAGATGGCGAAGAATACCCGCTCGTCCTCTGTCGGAGAGATTGGTAAACTTGTCGCAGAACTCACGCTTGAACTCAACGGCTTTGACCTTGAGAGCATTGCAGGCAAGGAAAAGTCTTGGTGGGACAGCTTCAAGGACACCTGCCGCCCCATTCCCATCATTGGCGGTCTTATCAAGAAGGGCGAGGTTCACCAAGTGAACAACGAGACCATCATCAACAATGTCAACGGCATTGCCGATAAGGTTCAAGCCACCCGTCTGATTGCGGAGCGTGACAACAATACGTTGAGTGTCACTTTTGACAACAACCTCAACTATATTGACCAAATTGACGCACTGCTTGACGCAGGCGAAATGAAACTCCAAGAGGTTGAGGACGAAATCCGCAAACTCAAGGAATCGGGCAGCTACGAGGCATACGAAATGAACCAACTTACGCAGTTCTACAACCGCCTTGACAAGAAGTTGGACGACCTTTCCCGTGTGCAGTATGCCCTCAAGGAGAACCTGCTGCAAATCCAAGCCGTGCAGGAGACCAACAATGCGGTGATGGACAATGCCAACAACATTGTCACGCTGACCATCCCTCTGTGGAAGGCTCAAATCAACCTCGCCATCGCCTTGCAGGACACCGAGACGAGCGTAGAGGCACAGAAGAAGATTAGGGAGTGTACCAATGCACTGTTCGTTGCTATGGCTGCGAAGCTGCACAAGAACGCAGTTGAGGTTGCCAAAGAGAATCAGAACCCCGTCATTGACACCGAGACCCTGCGTATCACGCAGCAGGAAATGATTGCCACCTTCAACGAGATGCGTGAAGCTGCCGAAAAGGGCAAGGCAGAGCGTGAGCGTGCGAAGGATGAACTCAACAAACTCTCGCAAGACCTTGTTGCCGCACAGCGTGCAGCCATTGACGCTGCAACCTCTGCTCCTCCCAAGCGTCTGAAGGAGTTGGCAGGCATTGACACTGCCGATGACGTTGACTTTGAGGACGTTCCCAAAGCCGTATAACAATGAACGATGTCACCGACATCCGCAACTACACACATTCCTTGCGATTGGAACATATCGCAAGGCTGTGTGTCGGTACGGAATATCTGAAAATCATCCAAAAGGACGGTAACGGAATACAAATCAAGGCAAAATCCCCATTTGGTCCAAGCTACCTTTTCTACCTAATCAACTCCCTCATAATGGAAGCCAACGAAAAGGGGAGTTCCTCAACAGATTACCTGCTGTTTGACGATGCGGAGTTGGTGACAAAGGTACAGTTGCTTTCAAACATTAAAAAATCCACCGCACAAAAAGATTTTGATATATGACCCAAGATAGGCTTATCACCCTTTCTGATTTCATTGTGACAGAGTCACGATACGATAAATCACAAAGTCAGATTGAACGGATAGAATACCGTCTGCCCGATGAACTTGACAAACTCCTTGCCGCTGACAGCGAATTCAAGCCCGTCAACGATGAAGATGTGTTCAAGGACGGTATGGGGGCATCTCTTTCCGTAAATTCAGCATACCGTGGCGGTGAGAGTAACGTGAACAAATTCACAATCATCAAGGAAATCAACTCAATCTACGGACTTACCATCAATGCCTTTATTGCCAAGACCAATGAAATTGACACAAAGTGGTGCTTGAGAGAGGACGACTGTAAGAACTTGGGAATTGACTTTGAGGACGACCTTATACTTATCGCCAACAATCTGAATTGGGTGTTTGAGAAACCGCTGTTTTTCGGGCGCAGCTATAAACTTGGCTGTACCTGCAAGCTGACGTTCAACGGTTTCTACAAAAATCACTCAAGCGGAAACTACTGCAACAGCATTCTTGAACGCAGGGGCAACCGTGTTGAGTTCAGAAACGTTGACGACATCAGAATTTCCCTCACGCAGAAACGTCCCGCACCGAAGGGCTATGACATTCCCGCAAACATCAATCTCGTCATCAGCAGTTTCAACGACCCCGTCACCATAGACATTCTCAATAATCCGTTTATCGGTTCAAAGCGTGGCAGTGACGTGAAAGACATCATTGACTGCATTGAGTTCTTCACCGAACACTTTCACGAATACTATAAAATAGTGTTCAACAACGTTGTGTACAAATAATACGATGGCTATGAACTTATACGAACTCGGTAATTTCACCAACAATTACTATAAAGTGAAAGTTTTTTCTGACAAGCCTGCCTCACGCAGTAACGATGGTTACTGCGGTGATTTGTCATTCGTGACCGACAGACAGTCACTTGACGAAATTAGGAGATTGCTTGATGATGCCATCGCACAAGTGAACGATAACAAAAGACGGATTGAGGAAACAGTTGCTGATATTAACGGGAAGAAAGGAAAACTCCTTGAAGAACTTGTGGAGAAATGTTGTTCTTGGCAAGAGGAAGAAAACACAGCCCTCCATAATGGTTTTTGGGATGCGATGGATGCGTTGGACGTTGAAGAAACCACCAATGAAACGTCAACACCACCCGCCAATGACACAGCTAACACCACTGCTGCGACAAATGAGAAAACACCCGATGTGTCTGAAAAGAGAAAAAAGCCAAAACGCAGGCACAAAAAGCGTGATTTCGTCATTAAGCTGAAATCCCGCAGTTGTGACGGTTTCCCTGCCGTTGTATATCGGTTTAAGGTGATTGGAGAGGTGGACACGTTGTGCGGTGTTAATTTCAATGCCTATATTGTGATGCCGTTGGACAACTGTCTGTCGTATGTTTACGAACTGACACGAACCGACTGCGATATGCTCGGCATCCGTTGGCAGGACGGTATTGCCCTTATGTCAAAGAACCTTGATTGGATTATCCCGCCCGACTTGAAGAAGCAGCAACGTGAAAAGGAGCAGAAGAAAAACAACCGCATAAGCGATTGGGATTTTGACCCTTTTGGTAGAATGATTTTCTGATAATCCCACTAATGAAATCCGAACAATGGAAGAACCATACGTCAGTCTGACTGTCGCCAAATTGCTTAAACTAAAAGGTTTTGATTTGGAATGCCATCACTTTTATTATTGTAAAAATAATGGGGAAATTGTGGAAAAACGGATGCATTTTGTTGCAAACCGCAATTCTAATAGATGGATAAACCAATACGCAGAATATGTTTCAGCACCGACACAGCAGATGGCTATATCTTGGTTGTGGAAAACGTACAATATAAACATTGTAATTCAGTTCGTCAGTGAAAGTGGAAAATGTGTATATAACATTATCCACTCCCCATTCAAAATGGACGACATATCGTCATACCCGATAGTTTTTGATTGTCACGAAGATGCTGTCAATGCAGCGTTAGAAAAAACATTAGTAAAATTGATTTATGACGCAGGAAGAATACTTAAATAATAGGATTAAACTCCCAAAGGACGAAACTGTATGGGTTTCATACGATGATGAGCCGATAAGTCCCGAAAGTTTGGTTTTTTATATCACGAAAGCCACTGAAAAGATATTGGGCAATGGCGGTGTTGACGCAGATTCGTTAAAAGTATATATTGACCAAAGTGACAGAGATTACCCGTCCATTGTCATCAGCTATAATAGGTGGGAAACAATGGAAGAATATGAACAGCGGATGGGTTGGGAGGATGCACAGCACAAACGTGAATTAGAGAAACTGAAATTCGCCATTGCACGTCATTTTGACGAGGCTTGTGACTATGTAAACGAGATTAGGGAAAAAAGGAAAAAAGAAATAGACGCAAAAACCGAAAAATGAAATCCGAAAAAGTAGAACACCTAATCGCAACCATCAGATACCACCTTATCGTCATATCAAGGGCTGTCAGTGATATGCTTTCACGCAGGGAGGCAAGGAAACTGAACTATGACAAGTTTACAAAATTTCTTGACCAACAGTCCATTGACACAATAAATAGCGCATTGTCCGAACTGTTAAACAAGATACAGTCCTTTGGTGAAGATGAATGATTTTATTATTAAGTAAATTTTATTTTTCATTTTTCGGAAATGAGGAAACTTACATCTGACGGCACAATGATTGCCGAGAAGAAATTCACCAAAGACAACCTTCACAACTCAATAGTCATTGACGCAAGAATTCTCAAAGAGGTTATGCGTGAACTAACGGCTATGTCTGATGTCGCTATCAAATATGACGGGCAGGTAATAATCTCCCAAGACGACAATGAAGGTCATAAGGTCACCGTTGTCGGATGCAACCAAAACGGTGAGATATTCGCAAGAGAAGAAATCAACAACAATTAAGAGATATGAAAGACATCAAAACTTTTATCACAGAGCAGGAGGAGAATTCCGTACCGAAGGGTGCAGAGAAGAACGTCAAGGACTATGCCGCACTGAAAAAGAAAGTACACGGCAAGAACATCAATGACGTGAAATCCGTTATCAAGGAGTTGGGCAAGAACGTCAAGGGCGGCTCTACCCCCAAGAGCGGTCAGCTTGCATACGGTTCTATAATCGCAACATTCAAGGTTGACAAGGACGGCAAGGTTGAACTGTCACAGACCTACAACGCATTCTGATACAAATATACGTTGAACATCATATATGAAAGACTTGACACAATATATCACCGAAGCTGTTGACAAGAACGGGCAGGATACGGCAAAAGCTGTGTGGGCATACTTTAAGGGTATCAACGAACTGCTGAAAGTCATTGTTGACGGTGGTGACACGGTCTTTGACAAATTGGCAGAGGAGTCCGCAATCATTCGCCTGCACCTTCAGCAGAACGACCATTTCCTGCGTATCTATTTCCACAACGACAAAGTCGGTTTCACCGTGAACGACAAAAAGATTGAGTTGCCCCGCAAGGATTTCTTCACCAATGTCGGCAAGACGAAGAACGGTGTTGGTGCGTGCGAGATGCGTTACGACAAGGGCAGCGACACGTTCCAATTCCGTCTGTTCCGTCAAGACAACGAGGACACAAACGTTGACATTTCCGCTGACATCTTCAACAAACAGAACGGTGGAAACGTTTACATTATGGTTGAGAAATCCGACACCCTCGCCAAGATGTTCGGCACATCAACGATGAAACATATCGCTTTCAAGAGCGAGAACGAAATCAAACAGTTCGTTGATAAGGTGCGTGAGCAAACAAAGAGTATGTTGGAGCAAGCCCAAAATAAGGACTGATAACAGCACATATTGAACGTGATGGCGGGCAATCCCCGCCATTTTCGCTGAATACCCTTCCCGAAAATGCCTATTATAAGATTGTGAACATTTTTGAGATATGAGAAAAAAGGACATTCAGAAAATCTACAAGGAGATGGACGAGATAACCCACGTCCTTCAGCGCAGCGGAATGTATGTGGGTTCTATCAAGAACGAAACCAAGCAGATGTTTATATACGACTCCGAAGAAAGCAAGATGTCGTTGCAGGAATTGGAGTACGTCCCCGCCCTGCTGAAAATATTTGACGAGATACTGTCAAACTCCTGCGATGAGTACAGACGCAAGACCAACCTCGGTCTTACGGGGATTGACGTGTGCGTGAGCAAAGAGGGTACGATTATCGTGAAGGACAACGGGGGTATGCCCATACAGATACACCCGACAGCCAAGTGCTACGTTCCCGAATTCGTGTTCGGCAGGCTGCGCACGTCCTCAAACTACAACGATGACGAGGACAGACAGCTTGTCGGCACTAACGGTGTCGGCTCTGTGCTTACCAACATATTCTCGTCAAAGTTCATCGTTGAGTCAGCGGACGGCAAGAAATCGTTCCACCGCTCTTGGTCCAACAATATGCGCACGCTCAATGACGACTTGTCCGTCAAGCCCTGCAAAGACCATTACACGCAGACAACGTTCTCACCCGACTTTGACAAATTTGACGTTGACTACAATGAGTTTCAGCAGGACTTTATCGGTATCATTGAGAAACGCTGCATTGACGCTGCGGCAGCTAACCTCGGTCTGCGGGTGCGGTTTATCTACAAGGAGAACGGGAAGAAGGTATATGAGAGCAAGTGGCAGTTCAAGAAATTCACGCAGTACATAGAACTGTACAGCGATTACATTGACCTTGAAAACTCCTTGTCGTTCACGGACAGCGGTAAGAGCGTATGGATATTTGCGGGTTCAAACGTCAACGTGGGGTTTGTTGACGGTGCTGAATGTTCAAAAGGAACGCACATAAACGGCATACGGTCGTTCATCAACAAGACCGTGCAGGAGGTTCTTGCCAAGAAGAAGATTGACGTTACACCACATACCGTTGACACAAAGTATTCTATGTTCTGTGTCGTTGACGTTACCAATCCCGCCTATGACAGTCAGACGAAAGAATGTCTGACCACACCCTGCGACAAGTTCTCAAAGGATGCGGGGTACAAGTTCACCGTTCCCGAAGAGTTCCTCAAACGTGTCGGAAAATCCGAAATCGTGGAGATAGTGAAGGATTGGTGCGCACAGAAACAGACTGCCGAGGAGCAGGCGAAAATCCGAAAAATGAACAAGGAAAGCGGGAAACTCCTGCGCTCCGACAAGTTCATCAACTGTGCGTCCAAGCGGTATAAGGACAACCAACTGTGGATTTTTGAGGGAGACTCCGCTGCATCGGGGTTTAGGCAGGGTCGTGACCCGATGACGCAGGCAGGTTATCTTATGCGGGGTGTTCCGTTGAATGTGATAGGTATGAAACCCGTCAACATTATGAAGAACCAAGTGTTCAATGACATAGTCCGTATCATAGGGCTGAAATGGGGTGAATATAACAAGAAAGAGGATTTGAAATTCGGCAAGATTGTCATATCAACTGATATGGACTATGACGGCAGCAAGATTGCCGCACTGCTGATGGTGTTCTTCAACCATTTCCCCGAACTGTTTGAACAGAACGTTGTGTGCAGGATTATTTCCCCGATTATCATTGCCAACAAGGGCAGCGAAACCCGCAGGTTCTATTCTATGGAGGAGTTCCGTAAAGTACAGAACCGCCTCGGAAAGGGATGGAACTTCAAATACGTCAAGGGTCTTGGCGGTCAGAACCAACAAGAGTACAGAGAGATGATGCGTAGTAACCGTTTTCAGTATTTCCACAAGGACGACCTTACTGATATGCTGATTAACAAATGGTTCGGAAAGGGTATAGCAGCCACCCGAAAAGATATGCTGCGTGACGATGTGGAGGCTTGAATATGATTAGAAAGAAAGACAAAGTAAAGGACATTGACCTAACGAGTGCGGAGAGCATAGAACGCTCAATAAGCGAGTTCCTCAACTGTGAATACAAGGACTACGTTTTCTATATCCTTGCAAACAGATGCCTTCCGTCAGTGTGTGACGGTCTGAAAACGGGCGCACGGAAAATCCTGCACGCTGCCATCAACGGTGGTCTGAAAACGGGAGAACGCAAGAAATTCCTCAACCTTTCGGGCGACACTATGAACTTGTCGCTGTTCGCACACGGTGACAGTTCCCTCAACGGCACTATCGTCACGCTCTCGCAGGAGTTCAAGTTTAATCTGAACCCGTTGTTCGTGGACGGACAGAACGGCTCGTTGCGTAACCCGAAAGGCATTTCTTCGGCAAGGTATCTGTACGTCAAGCAGTCGGATTTCTTGGATATATGGAAAACGGACATTGACATCACGGAACGGATTTTTGACGAGGGTCAGTACGTTGAACCCGTCACCTACCTGCCCATCATCCCCGTTGTCGTGTGCAACTCACAGTCGGGTATCGGTGTCGGGTACAAGTTCTATACTATGTCATACAACCCCCTTGACATCATTGACGCTTGTTCGCAGGTTCTCAAGTCCCGAAAGAAAGAGAATCGACTTGACGGGTTCAAGATAAAGCCGTACATCCGTGGCTACGACAATTCCCTTTGGAAGCAGGACGGTGACAAATGGGTGAGCAACGGTGCGTTTTCCGTTGACTTGAAACACGATTCCGTTGACATCACTATGCTGCCTTACGATATGGACTTTGACGGGTTTGAGAAACTGCTGAACAAACTCGTTGAGCAGGAGGAAATCAAGGAGTGGCGCAACTTTTCCAAAGACGAGGAAATCCGTTATCAGATTATCTACCCCAAAAAGGCATTGAGTAAAATCAAGCAGGTTGACGCTCATATCGTGAACACGTTCAAACTCAAAAAGACCGCTCCCGATGACCTGCTTTGGGTGATTGACGAGAATAAGAAGATACGGCATTTTGAAACCGTGCAGGACTTGGTTGAATATTTCACGGAGTGGAGGCTTACCAAGTATGACGACCGCAAGTCACGTCTTGTCGCCATTCTTGAAGAACGTCTGAAAAAGAACTCCGAACTCGTCAAGTTCATTGAACTTGTATGCAGCGGCAAGCTGAAAATCCGCAACCGCAGCAAGAAGGATATCCAAAAGGATATGGAGGCGCACGAACTGCCTATGACGCTGATTTCAACACCTATGAGCAAGGTTACCGTTGAGGAACGTGACGAACTCCTTAAAGAGAACAAACGCATCAAGGACGAGTTGGAATATATCAAGAAAACCACTACCAAGCAGATGTATTTGGCTGACTTGAAAACGCTCCGTAAAAAATTGGAAACTGTTTTTGTGTAAAATGTTGAATTTTAGCCGAAAAGTTAACACATATAAATTAGGGGAATGATATAACCCCTTGATTTTTATGAAACAGTTAAGATACAGATTTGAGAATTTGTGCGCCACAATGTCACCACGCTATTGCCGCAGGCTGCACGCACGCAGGCTGTACTCATCGGACAGCACTGAACGTTGTTGGGCATTGGCTCACACAAAAGTCATTTTTTGAATTTCATTTTTCGTTTTATGATGAATAAGGATTTACAAGAACCGTCAGATACCAAACAAGCTGCGCTGCACAAGATGAAAGAAGCCAACAGTCTGTATGTTGAGGACTTGCGTAACAACTGCGTTGGTCGTTATTACCTTTATAAGGAAAACGACCTTTCGCACACAGAATTGGTAAAGATAACAGATGTGAAGGTTATCATAAATGAAGCTGCCTTGTTTCCCGATTATGATACTGACCGCATTGAAATCAGTGTAATGTCAGTACCCGACTCGGAGAGCGTCACGGAAAAGAATGCCGATGCGGTCGTATTGTATGAAGAAAAAACAATTACCGTGGAATGTCAATTCGGTTGTGACATAAATCACTACGGGTTCTACCCGATAGAGCAAGAGTCAGCCCTAATCTTCATAAACGCATACACGGAGCATCTGCGTTACTTGATACGTTCCGCAATGTCAAGGCATTTGGACTGAACAAACACTAATGATTTGAAACGATATGAGCGAAAAAACTCCCGAAACGGTAATCAATGATTTGGAAACCGCATACAACAGAATGTTGTGTGAAATGCACACAAACCGATATGAGTTAAGGAAAGCCATTCTCACTGAACTGCGCAAGGGCATCGGCAAGACATTCAAGATGACGAGGTACAATGACAAGTATCTCTACGGAGAAAACTCGTCAGTGTATATGTTACTCAAAAATGTCACGTTCAACACGACAACGAGAGAACTCAATTTCATCGGCTCTGTCATTGCGACAAACTTTTCAAGCGGTGTTACAGACAACATATTCGTTTACAACGACAACTACGTTCACGTCACTGACTACAATACCTACAGTACGTCATTATCCGATTACGGATTTATGGAATGCTCTGATGATTTGAGCGGACTGTTGCACAGCATTGACGAGATGAGGGCGAAAGTCGGTGAAAAACTACATATCAACACATAGGCTATGACTGACAACGACATACAGAACTTGCAGGAAGAATACAAAGACTTAATCATCAAGAAAGACGAGAACCGCAAAAAGTACCGTGACACGGCTAAAGTGTTGGACGAACTTGAACGGAAAGCAGACCGCCTGCTGCAAGAATTCAAACGTAATCGCAACGAAATATGTAATCTGATTGTTGACGGAATCAAAAGTCAGAGTGTCGGCAAAGTGCTGTTCTTTGACCGTTTTGACATCCCGACATACATAAAGGTCACAGATGTCACATACTCGGCAGCGGAGGATAGGATTTATTTCTACGGGTATGTGTTCTCGGCAAACTTTGAAACGGAATTCCGTGACAACCATTGGTACAATTTCTCCGAGGACGGACAGATTGAGATACAACACGATATAGACAAAAGATGCGTGGAGGACTACGGTTTCTCTGTCGTTGACGAAGAAACGGTAAAACGTGTATTCAACGAGGAAACAAAAAAACTCAAGAAGGCATTCAAAAACGCTTTTGAAATAAAATAGGAACAAAATGACCAACAAACAAAGACTTTATCTACTGACGGGTGTTGTGACCGTAATCGTTTCAACGCTGTTCGTGTTTATGCTTGCAAGCAGTGAAATCATTGACGCATCAATCTTATCATTATTGATTTACGGTGTGTTGGGCTGCGGTATTCTGTACTTTCCGATTTTCCAAGCCCTGCGCTCACTTGTGGTGTATTACGGGTTGGGACACAAAAAGCATCCGAGGATTTACGTCACGGAATCATTGTCTGCTAACGGTGAAGTAATGTACGGTGTTTATGAGGAAATGAACATTTTCGTCAAGCCCAAACGTTGGTGCAGCACTTCAAACAAAGAGTTCGCTGACAGTATGCTGAAATCACTGCTCAACAATGCACGGGAAAACATCGTCAACAACAAAACCGACAAGAAGAAACGTGAAAAGATAACCACGGAATACACCCACAAGAACGGATACGAAGAAAACAACTGATTATGGCAAGATACAGAATAATTTACCCCGTTGACGATACCGAACTGTACAGTTGGTATGCGATGCCGCAAACTGACGGTCTGCCCGTGATTGAAAGCAAGCTGCGTGGTTTGGTGTATGGTTCTATGCACGACAAGTCGTCAGAGGATGGCAGTTCCGACTTTGTTGAATATGCTTATGAGAAATTCAACAAACTTATGGACGCATATTACAAGGAGTCGGAGAACCTATGGAAACGTTCTATGGCTGAACTGTATATGGAAAGCCTTGACAACGATGAGGACTATGATTTCCCCGAATACTACGGAAACACGCATTTTATATGCGTTCTCGGTCATTGGGTTTACAGTACTGACGATGCGTTTGCCAAAGGTGACGAGTCGTTTTCCAACTACAACAGCATCAAAGACCGTCTGTTTTCGCTGATTTGCTTTGACATCAATAGGTTCAACCCGCAGGAATACGAATACCACGGGTCGGTGATGGCATACATTGAAGAAGAACTGAACTTGATTTTTGACAGAGAGGAAGGTCTGTTTTCAAATCTGTATGACTTTTTCACATACAAATACATCGCAAACAACCCGAAAGGTCTTAATGACGGATAATCGGTATGTGCAACAAACGGTAGAATTGAAAATTCAGCCCGTAGCGTGCGTTCTGCGGGCATTTATTTATAAAGACGAGTAACTTATCATTTCAACACAAAAACGCTCTTATATGGCAAATATGAGGATTTTTACAAACAAACGGCAAACAGAGAATCTGAAAAGGTTGGGTCTGAAACCACCGCAAGAGGAAGGTTGGACATTTACACAGCTTTTTGACTTGATGCCGCCACAGATAATCCGTGAATGCAACTACTGCGGTCGTGATTGGCAGGTTGCCCTGCGCCTTATCATTCTTCCAAAAGAGGAAAGAAAGAGGGTGCAGGAGATGTACATTGAGTATATGAACCCTGCGGGGATGTTTATGAAGGCTTTTGAGGGCAAGCCGCTTGACGCAGCGGTACGGTGCATAAAGTGGTTAAAGGAAACAGAGGACGAAGAAGCAAAGGACGTGTTTTGCGAAAAACGAAAAAAGAAAAACGAAAAACAGCAATGACATATTTCAGAAACCGTGGTTTCGGAAACCGTGGTTTCGGAAAACGGGGATTTCCGCATTAGGAAACCCCCGTTTTTCATTTTCTGTTTTCTGTTTTCAAGCAACGTCACCCAACACGTCAGATGCGTATTTCTTGGTGACACGGTATGTCTTGCGCTGCTTTGACGGTGCGTCAAACATAACGTTCTCCATAACACGTTCCATAATGCCACGCAGACCTCTCGCCCCGATTTCGTTTTCCAAAGCCTTGTCAGCGATGACTTCCATCACACCGTTCTCAAACGTCAGCTTGATGCCGTCAATCTCAAACAGTTTCTTGTACTGCTTCACCAACGAGTTCTTTGGCTTGGTGAGGATGTCCAACATAGCGTCCTTGTCAAGTTTGTCCGTATGGGCAATAATCGGCAACCTTCCGATGAGTTCGGGAATGAGACCGAATGAGCGCAGGTCGGCAGGGGTGACGTAGTCCAAGATATGCTTGCTGTTGACCTCTTTTTTGCCGCCCGCAGCGTTGAAACCGACAGTCTGTTTGTTGAAGCGATGGGCAATCTCCTCCTCAATCCCGACAAATGCACCGCCACAAATGAACAGAATGTTCTTCGTGTTCACGGGGATGAGTTTCTGTTCGGGGTGGATGCGCCCGCCATTGGGTGGAACGCTGACAACAGAACCCTCAAGCATCTTCAGCAGACCCTGCTGCACACCCTCACCGCTCACGTCACGGGTGATTGACGTTGACCCGCTCTTGAGGGCAATCTTATCAATCTCGTCAATGAACACGATACCACGCTCCGCACGTTCCACGTCACCGTCAGCGGCACGGAGCAGCTTGGTAAGGATGGACTCAACGTCCTCCCCGACATAGCCCGACTGCGTCAGCGAGGTAGCGTCAGCGATGGCAAACGGTACGTCAAGCATCCTTGCGATGGTCTGTGCGATAAGCGTCTTGCCCGTTCCCGATGGACCCAACAGCACGATGTTGGATTTCTCAATCTCAACACCATCCTTTGACTGATAGGAAATGCGCTTGTAGTGGTTATACACAGCCACGGCAATCTTGCGCTTTGCGGAGTCCTGCCCAATGACATATTGGTCAAGAAAGTCCTTGATTTCGTGTGGTGTGGGGATGTGGTCAAACTGCTGCGGATGCGAATGTTCTGTTGCTTTGATGTCACCCACGATTTGGGAAATCATTTGGGCGCAGTCAAAGCACACACCGCCACCCAACCCTTCAATGAAAAGGTCGTTGTCGGTTACCATTTGTCCGCAAAGTGAACAGATACTGCTATGTCTTGTAGTACTCATAGAAAGTGCTTTTTATGTTATATGTCAGTTGTTTGATATATGCGTCACGGAAATCCCTACTTTTTCTTTTTCGGGAAAAACAAATCTCGGATTACGGATACGGCAATCCATAAAAGTACGATACCAACGCAGGACAGCCCGATTACGTCATCAAGTGTCCAAACGAACACCGAGTTGCAACTGCTTAACAATACGCAGCAAAACACGCAGCAGGTCAGAATTAAAATGAGTCTGTTCATATTCAGTATTTTTATATAAAACCTAATTTGTATTTTGGAAAAAGTAAAATCCAAGTCATTTGACGAACTCAACACCCTTGTCGGTAAGACCGTTAACTTTACATCTTCCTGCGAATTCTTTCCGAACTTTAACGTTGTCGGAAGGGTGATGTCAGTCAGAATGAATAGCGGGGAGATTACGTTTGACGTGATGTGCCTGCCAAACAACCGCAGAATAGACATCGGGTCAAATATGGCTAATCTCGCCTACAAAATCGTTTAACTTTCACTATTCACGGAAAATCCAACCCATTTACCCTCACCGTCAATGCACTTGGCATCCAACAGCAGTTTCACTAAATTCACAAGTGCGTCAATGGCAGTAACACCCTCGGAAAAGAACCTTTTGTCGGTACTCGTTTTACCTGCATAGTAAACCAACACTTCCTTTTCGCTGCTGTACTTGTCCTCCATCATTCGTAAGGTGTAATGCTCACCGTCATCGTCAAACTCTGACGGTAACATACTCCACAGTGTCTCAAAAGACCAATATACACCGTCAACTTCAGCCACTGTTGCGGTTGTTGTTGACAAGCCGTGAATTATCAAGTCAACTGACTGTCTGTCTGACGTGAAATCTCTGTATTCGGGTTCTTTCGGGATGTGTTTGTTGCGAATGAGCCACAGAACACAATCAACCGTAGCCTGCATAAGGTTTTCCGACTCCGATATGACGAACTTATTCTTGTTTTTGTAAATGACAACGAACTTGTTCATACCGCCTTCCTTGACAAGTGCAACACTGTATGAGTGGTTTTCCTTGTCATAAATTTGTGACGGAATTTTTCGGTACAGACCCTCAAATGTCCAATATGGGATTTCTTCACCACCCTTCACATACGTCCCCTGCGCAGTGGCAGGTGAGATGCCGTTCTTGGTCAATGCCTTTTCCTCCTCTAATGTTGTTGTTTTTATCTTCATAATCAATCCTTTTTAATTACAGTGTATTTAACATCACCAAAGTATTCAGCTACCGAAACGTAAAATACGTTGTTCACACGGTCATACTCAATAAGGAAATCCTTTGCGAGTTTGGTGTCTGCGGAGATAATTTCCGACAGCAGGGATTGGGTGCATACCACATTGCCGTCAAGGTCGTACTCCGTCCACCCCATACCATATTGGCGGTTGATTGCGTAAATGAGCGACATACATTCATCCTCCCACCTGCCATAGCGGAAATCGGGGTATGACGAGTCCACGATTACCTCACAGTTCGGATGACGTTTGAAAATAATGTCCATAATTGTCAGTTTGATTATAGATTAGTATTCCCTTTTCTCTTTAGACCAATCACCGCCACACGCACAAAACCGCTTGGCGATTTCAATGGCATACGATTTGTCTGACCACTTCTGATTGCCGTATTTGTCAACAATGTCCATACTGCCGATTTTGGCATACCAATGGATGCCATTCGGCCATTGCAGAAGCCGCACATCATCATAGTTCAACTCATACGGGTAGGTGAGTTCTTCTGACCACACCTCTTCATCGTATTCGGGATGCTCGTTAGCGCAGTAATAGGGCATACCGTCACGCAGGTACAATGCACGTCCTTTATTGAATAGCTTAATTCTGTCCTCAAACGTCCTCTGTTCAAGCGTGTTTGCTGATTCAAGCCAAGAGATGCCCTTTATGTCCATCCCGTATTCAACAGCAATTCTCCATACTGACGAGGAATGGTTTTTAGACCATCTGTACGGTTTCCCATTATGGTCTTTGGTAATAACCGTGTTATCAACGAAATCCTCAAACCCGTCCTTGAACTCACGACCACAAATCTTCTTGAAATGGTCAATGATGTCTTGGGTACTTTCGGGCTTGAGATACCAAGTGCCTTGAAATTTGACGAAATGATAAGCCATAGCGAACCGTTTTATACGTTTACAACATCTAAATGCGAATATGCTTTCATAAAGAAATCCTTATGGATGAACACCCCAAAAATGAGCGGCTCACCCGAATAGGAGAAATCCATATCAAACAGCTTCTCTCCGCTTGGTGTATCAACAACGGCAAAGATGCTGATAAGTTTCCCGCCATTCATATCAATGAGTTTATGCACATCCTTTGACACATACATCTTGTTGGTATTCAAACTGCTGATAATGTCAAGGAAAATGAACTCCTTTGCTTTTGCTATATCCATATCTTGTCACGTTTGAATGTTAATGTTTAATCACACCTTATATATAGTACTTTTGGAACACCCAATTTAAGCAAGTTGTGTTAAAAAAGGTGAAAATGACAAATATAGAAAACGAAAAATGAAAAACGAAAAACGGGAACTCCGAAAGGAATTCCCGTTCTTGTGTTATGTGATGTTATCAAAAACCGTAGAAATAGTCGTACCAACTTTCAAGGTGGTAGTCCTGCTTGCCCACACGTTTAAGGTTGCTGATGATGGTCTGCATCTCACGTCTTGTGAGTTGCCTGCTGTGCTGAACGTAGCACTCATCGTCACGCAAGCGTTCCTTGCCGTAGTCCAAGATAATCCAACGTGTTGAGTCCCTGCCTATCTTGTACCGCACACCCAAACCGTCCTCACCGACATAAACGTCACCGTTCTTAACGGCTTTCTTGAAAGCTGCGATTGCCTTTTCCCAATGCGCCTTTGCAGGTTCTGTGGCGGGGTCAAACTTTTCTCTGACCTCGTTAATGCGCTTGTTGCGCTTGGCAGGTTTCTGTGACTCGTCAAAATCACCGTCTCCCGAATAATCGGGGTCGGGAGAAATCTTGACGGCATAGTAAACATTGTCAGCGGTTATGATGTCAAGCACAAATTCGGGTTCAGAATGTTTGTGTTCGTTGAACACGGAGAGCCTATACTCATAGCAGTTGTTTATCAGTTCACCGACAAGGTCAACAATGTCCTTTTCACTTCCTTCTATGTTGTGCTTTTCGTCATAAGGCTCGTTGCGCTTGTTGTATTTTACACCAACATACGTCCATCCGTCACCGTATGATGAGGAACAATCTTCCAAGACACCCCAAAGTTTGTCGTCAGCGTCATCGGATGTTGCAAGAACAGTCGTGTTGGGGTGGTCTAAAAAGCCTGCCTGCTCCAACGTTTCTTTAATGTGCTTAACCAATCCTTTCATAGTCTATCAATAGTTTAATGACATTTTCCTTTTTTCGGAACGCTGTGGAGAGATTGTGGCAGAAAGGGCATAGCGTTTGTTCATACCCATAAAGTGGATTTCGGGGTATCTTTTAGTGCCGCCAACAATGACACGCAGGTGGGGATACTCCATCTTGTCAAACATATAGTCAATGAGATACTCAATATCTTCATCGCTCTTTTTGAGTTCCTCATTGTCGTGCCAATCACCATTGACATCCCTGCGTATTCCATTCAGAACCCAAGTTGTGTCGGGCAGACCATAAGCAAGCTGCTTGGGTACGTCATAGATGTCTTCGGGGTCGTTGACTTTCGGATTGTTTGAGTCATAAATGATATAGCTGCCACGCTTGTCACCTTTCGGGTAGCGGCTTTCTGTGATAAAATCCTTTATTGGTTTCATTGTATGTTCGTTGTTTATAGGTTTTTGAATAATAATAAGGAAACTCAATTATGGTTCAAAGTCCTTGACGTTGTCTGCGTTGTAGATGGTCTTTGCACCGTCATTGCACAGTTCCACTTCCGCATACCAACCCGTGAAGGGGTCTTCAATGCGCCACCAACCCTCATTGGCACAACCCTTTTCCGTGCATTCGCTTTGGCTGAATGTTTCTCGGTAAGACTCAATCAGTTTTTCCATCACCTGCTCTGCGACATTGTTTGTAGCGCAGGGTGTTGCATTGACCGTGGTATCTTGGGTGCAGCAGGTTTCAATTACGATATACACCTCATCCATAATCACATCACCACGTTTCTTCGTCTTCCTTGTCAATAATCCCTTTCTCCTCAAGGTAATCCTTGAGTTGATAGTACAGACCCTCTAATTCCGAGTCGTAAAGCAATGCCCGAAAAACAACACTATCAGTATATGGATTGATGATGGACAGTTCTGCACCATTCGGGTCACACGAATTTTTACTTAATGTGAATTGTTTTAATAGTCGTCCCATTTATTTCTTGTTTTATATTTTAATTTACTCAATATAATTAAGTCACCAAACTTTTCTTAACTTAATTCCTTCTGTAGTCAATTCATCAAAATGTTCCCGATAATAAGGAAATAATTCATAAAACCGTTTCCACGTTGCCTTTGAACGTTTCATAGAAGGAACACGAACTTTACCTCGGCAAACACAATTCCCTATCCCGTTATAGACAAACTTTTGATTATCTTTGTTTGTGATTCGCCTCATATAACCAACGAATCTCCGAGAACCGTATATGCGGCTTGACTTATAATGTCTGCCATCGTTCTTGATTTGCTCAATGACTGTTTCAAGAGGAATGACGTTAAAATTATCATCAAACTTGACTTCCCATAACATCCATTCTCGGCAGTAATCTTTTAAAGCCTTACCAACCAATTCAGTATGTTTAGCGATTTCCTTGTATGATTGTTTTGCGGTATTAATCCTTTGTAAGGTATTATTGTCACACGACAACTCAATCTGTTCAAGAGATTTATTATCCCCTTCGGGATAACACAATTCCCGACCTCTTCTGTCATATTGTCGTTGATAACCTTTATTTTTTCTCTTTCCCATATCTTTTTACTGTTTATAAATTAAGATTTTCCCGTTTATTTTCTGAATAGGGGTTATTGATTACTCTTATTGTTTCACCTCTATTGATTAGCCTTTGTAATTCTTGCGGAGTAACTTTTTCTGTCACCCAAATGAACCTTTCACCCCAACAAGACCCAATATAATATTGCCTTCTAATTGTTATCTTCATAAGACTATCTTTGGATGATATACTTGTCGGCTATAAGCACTCTTTATCACTAAAAAAGTACCCAACTGCCGATTCTATATCTCTTATCTTTGTTTTCATTTCCCATAATATGTGTCCTCCTCCCCACGGTTTAGGTCCTGCTATTCTTGTATCATTAAGATATATAGACTTTCCCTCAACACCGCTAACACATTTAATTGTGATTTCTTTATCTTTTTGTATCATATCCTTTTCGTTTTATATAAGATTTTCAAGACAATATTCCAATGCCGCATTAGCAGCCTCATATGACGATAGAAAATCAGTATGTTGCTTGAACACAACATTGCAAAGTTTGTCAATTATCAGATACCTATAGTGATAAGTTGCGTTTGTGTCAATACTACGGGAAATTTCAATGAAGAACCCGTACTTTTCCTCAAGCCAATCTCTTGCGGACTGTACGGTGGGTGCTGAATATTGCCAAGACCCCAAACTGTCAGAACCATTCCAATCGTGTTCAGCAACTGCATTAGTCAGTTTATACTGCCTGCCGTTGCCAACATATCGGTAATAGTACAGCGTTGGGGTGTCAAACCCTTTCAAACGCAGTAATTCCGCTACTCGCTGTATTACAAATTCCTTGTTCATCTTTCTCGTTTTTTAGTTTCCAACCAATTTTTGTATAATTCATCCCGTTCTTTCAGAATTTGCATATACATAACGGCAGATAACGGTATGAGACATTTTTTCTTTTTCTTGCTCATATCTTTCTCGTTTAACTCTTATACACACCTTCGGGTGCTTCAAGAGCCAAACCCATTTGAATCAAGTCACGATAATCAAAATGGTATTTGTTTAGCCAATCAAAAACTCTGATAACAGCACCACTTGGTACTTCATTAACATAAAAATCCAAGCATTTATAAGCACCATTTTGAAATGAGGTCAAATCAAGTTGGTCATATACCAATCCACTATATTCTTTCAATTTAGTGAATTCTTCCTCTGTCATACTTGACATTGGGCGAAGGTAGGGTTTAAGCCCAAGATATTCAATAGAGTATTTGCTATTTAAATGTTGACTGTTTAATGTGCAATCGTCTCTCCCGCTATATCCTGCAAATGTTACTTTTACACCATACGGCAACCTTGCACAAAGGTCTTGGAATAGTAATTCTATTTCTTTTTGTTTCATATCTTTCTCGTTTTTATAGCCAACAAGTATCTCGTTGTCAAAATAAACCTATCTCACAAACAGTTACTCATCGTCATCATTGATTTTTGCACACATCGTTTCCAACTCAATGATAACCTCGTTGTCGTCCTCGTCATCACAAATCATTTTCTCAATCGTGTCAAAAATTGAGATGATGCGGTTGAACGAGAAATCAATGTTGCCGACAATAGTTCCGTACATCGGGTCTTTGACGATAATTCCCTTGTCCTCCGTGATGGCTACATCAACAAACGGTGCGCCATTCGGTTTTCGTGATAAAACGAAAGACAGACATCTGTGGTCACCAACAGACATCCACTTGGAAACGATGGAGCAGTGACGGATGTCATACAAATCACAGAGAGTGTTTGCCATATTAAACACACCTGCCCATTTGTATCTGAAACTATTGTCAATATCCTCCCATACCTCATCAATAAGGTCTTCCACGGGAGTCCAAATTTCTTCTTCACTCTCGTCCTCGGTCTTGTCATTGTCTGTGTATGGGTCTGTGTCCTCATTCCATTGGAACACAACGGGGTTAAACGCTCCACCGCCTTCCCAAAGTGGCATACCGCCCATATACGTTTTGAAAATGTCAATGTAATCTCCGTCAAAATCTCCCATAACTTAAAGTTTTTTTTCGTTTGATAATTTCTTCAAGGTCGTTAATGTCCTCATCAGTTACATACCCTTGCATAATGTTCCCGATAATGTTTGCACAAATGGGAACAAAATCTTCCCATTCCCTACCGCCTTTCATCATTGCTTGGTAATAATGTTCTATGTTGTTCAGAAACCCGAACAGATTCAGCACCCTTTCGTATGTGAACTGATACGTCTGCTCTTCAATGTATTGGGAATTGTAGTTCACAGTGATTGTTTCGTGACCAATCTTAACAGCTACACCATCGCTGCTTATTGACGTGGTTGGGATTGATGTGGTCGGGAAAAACACAAGAATGCTTTGTCTTGTGCGCAGCACACAGTATTTGCAGTTCGGGTTTATCGGTTGGAATGTCGCTATGGTAAACAGACGTTTCATAGGAATGGCGGTAAGGTACTTGTTCTCATACACCATCTTTTCCCACAAATCCTTGACTGTCAATACAGACACGCTGTCCGAAGGTCTTACCGTGTCCATCAGTCTGTTCATTTCAGCTACATTAATGTTGTCTATGTATTGTGATGTATTCATTTGCAATATGCTCATAACCGTCTATATTCTTGTGGTTTTCATATAATACTGTATGCCTGCTTCAACGGCTTTTTCATAAGAGCAGATTTCGTTCCCGCTGCTCAATCCGTTGTTTCCGCTCGTCTTGTCCCCAATATAACGCACGGTTGTTATTAAACCCTCATTGATGAATTTTTTTACGCAGTCAAGGATAAAGCTGCCAATATCATTGTTGTCAACAAAATCAATTATTTCCAATAAGTTGGAAAATGTTGCAGGGAATTCAGCCTCCCAATCACCGTATGAAAGGTATGCCATATTGAAATTATCATATGGGATTTTAATGACAGCACCACCAATGCCGTTTGTGTTACCTTTCAAGAACACAAGTCCTACCAACGAACCACCGATATACAGTTTGCAGTTATCGTCAAACTCATAAAACCCGCATATAGCAGCTATGCGTTTTAGCGCATTTTGTTTCCCGTAATAGAAAACGTCATCTCTGTCAAGTGCATTGAGTGCCGAGGTCAGCTTGCTTGTTATTTTTTCTCCCGCCCTGCTCATAACGTCATAATGTTTTCTGAATTAAGAATTCGTAATGCGGCAACAACGTTTTTGTTCCAACTGCTTTCGTCTTGATAGTCGTTTTCGGTCATACTCTCAATGACTTCAATGACCCTAATGAGGTTGTGGTATGACATTGGGATGTCTGCTTTCATCGTACCGAAATTAACACAAATGAGATTAACGCAGTTATAACATATATTGACTTTTACAAACAAACATTTACCTCCGCAAATATACGGCAGCATAAGACATATTTTTTCAGACCCGATAATCAGTTCTGTATGGATGCTCAAGTCATAAAAGCCACATAGGGCAATTATGCGCTTGAAAGCAATTTTCTTCCCGTAATACAACTCGCTATCGTAGTTAAGTGAGTTTAGTACCGAGGTCACTCTGTCTGTTATTTCTTCTCCTTTTCTGTTCATACAGTTATGACCCCTTCTGATTTAAGATAAGTGAAAACGTTGCCGACAACGGAAAGCCAAGTGCGGTCGTCTTGGTAAAACTGATTTTCGGTGATATTCTCAATGGTTTCAATGACCCTAATGAGGTTGGAATATGTGGTTCTCACTGTGAATTCCGTCACACCGAAGTTAACGAGCATATAATTAACATTGTCGTAAGAAATGGTAAGCGTCACATACTTGGTGCGCTTATCACAGATGAACGGGAAAACAAACCCCATTTCCCTTAAACTCATCGCAAGTGCGGTATTTTTCCCAACATCATAAAGCCTGCAAAGCATAGCGATATGGTTGAACAACCACCGCTTTTGGATAAAGCACGGGTCTAATGTGGCGACTTCTCCCATTTCAGACATCATCTTGTCATATATCTGCTGTCCTCGTTCAGTCATAATGGTCACAGTGGGTATTTTCCCACATCTTATATATAGAAAACTGTTTTGTTCGGGTTAAATGTTATGTGGTTAAAATATGTTAATATCATAAAATGGCACAGAACGCAAATAAATGCGTTCTGACGGCACGAAACATCAGAAGGTACAAGTTATCGTTTTCACCACCAAATGCCGTCAGAGCGCACGGCAGGGCGCAATTTCAGAGAATTTTCCTTGTGACTGTATCTACACCTTCTGAATTGAGATATTCAATGACACTACTGATGGTTTCTTTCCATTCGTTTTCGTTTCTGTAGTAATAAGTCGTGCCGCCCATATTCTCAATGGCTTCAACTGTCGTGATTATGTTGTGGTATGAAATCGGGAATTCACATCTCACAAGACCGCAGTTGATAGTCGCAACATTACTGTCGGTGTATTTCAGTTCAATGACTATGTTTCTGTTCAGAAATCCATTATTGAAGAAAAACGGGAAATACAGCCCCACATAATCATCTCTGACAAACACAAATGTTCCGTCATTGAAATCATAAAGCATACATACCATAGCGATGCGGTCTAACACTGCGAGTTTGTGTTCTTCACCAACATTAATGGTGTTGATTTCCGACATAACAAGGTCATATATTTTCTGTGAGTTGCTGTTCATAGTCGGTTGAATTCTCAAACGGATGTAATCCCACGGGTAATAATCCCATTTCAGTAACATTTAATATAAAGTCCATAACGGTTACAGCCCACAACGATTGGGATTGTTTTTTGGACTCATAGCTTTCAATGAAATCATCAACAGCACCAAGCACCTTGAAGATGTTTTTATACGACAGCACAATTTCACGCTTTCCGATGCTGTAGTCAACGAATGCTGTCTCGTCATTGCCGTATTGAAATGCAATACCAATGCTACTACAGATAATAGTGTCACTGTGCTTAAATGGAAAATAAAACCCCGCACATTTTTCTCCGATGTACAGATTTGTGTCCTCTACCAAATCATAGCACTTGCAGACTGTAAGGATTCTGTTGAATGCTCTGCATCTTTGGGGGTTATCGGCATTTCTGTTAAGGGCAAATTTAACAGTGTCATATATTTCGTTGCTCTTTGAGTTCATATATTATTTAGTGTTAATATTCCTTCACCTACCTGCTCCGTGACGGGAATTTCTGACCAAAGTCGTTTGTTAAAGCCCGCAGTTCATTGCCGTAAGTCGCCTCCCCGTCTGTCGGGAACGCACGTCCTTTATATTCCCTGCTCTTGTCAAAGAAAAAATCCATTACCTTTACAACAGTGTCATAATCATTGAATATTGTCATCATCTTGAACTGTTGGAATTCAATGCGTAATGAAATTTCCGCAGGTGACATCATTGTGAATTGAACTGCTGCTTGGGCATTACCAATCATAAACTCCATTGTCAGCTTGTGGTTTGCAAGACCGTGTTCGCACACGAAGAAGAGGTGGTCTCTGTAACAGCACAACGCAAGCAGTGTTTTTACCCTTTTGAAAAGGGGAAACATATAGTACCTCGCAGAATCGGGCATCTTTTTAATCAACTTGTCAATGTCGTTGTCAAAAGTGTAATTCCCGCTTAAATAGTCTAAATAATCCATAATCAGAAAGATTTTGCTGTCTGCTCTTTGAGCAGTATTTTTTTCAAGTCGTCCTCTGTATTCTTTTGAATGATTCTTATGGCTTTCTCATAAAACTTGCTGTCGGGATGGAGAGCGTTTTTATATTCCGCACCCCTCTCAAACAGATAGTTCACGCAACGTATGAAAGCCCGATAAGAAAATTTACTCATAAATTTCCAACGTCTTTTGAGACAGCGGTCGTTGAGTTCGGAATCATTTGTTGATACGATAAAAGATATGTCAGACATATCCATATACACATAAATTTCTCCAACAAATCTGTATTGGACGATTGGTATTTTCACACTTACACTGCACGTTTCACATTCGCAGGATGTTGTGAAATCAAAATTTTCAGCACCGCACAGCGTGAGGGCATTGTCCAATTTGCTGAATATCCTCAAAAGGACACTCCTTGCATCATTGGTGGACTTGTCCCACATATCTTGTATTTGAGCAATGTTGAATTTCATATATCACTCCCGTTATCAGTTAATGCCAAGCAGTTCATATAGGCGAAAAATTGCTGTGAGTTTCACAACCTCGCTGTTGCACGGTTTGCCTAAACACGCTCGTTGAACATCACACGCAAAGTCCAAGCACTTTATTGAATTGTCATATGTGAATGGTAAGGACGCAATCATATTCCCACACTCCACTTTCATCATCGTGGCTTTGGCTGCGCCATCGGCACAGCAGTCTTGAAGGAATATCGTCAAGAATATGTTGACAAGGTTGGTGATTGGAACAGAAACCAAAACCCCACCGAGTTCTTCTCCGCTATAACAGACTGTATAATCAATGCCCCTTACGTCACATAGATTGAGGACGTTGTCTGTCGTTGAGAATATCTGTGACAGTTTTACCCGTATTTCCACGGGCAGTTCATTCCACAGATTTAACAGATTAATGTTCCTCATATCTTGTTTCCACAAATTTGACTTATTGATTTTCCTCATATCTTTTGAAAAGCAATTTGTCTATGTGATGGTTAATTGTGAATATGACGGATTTAGTGTCCTTGTTGCCCGATAACTTACGGTGCGCTTCACCGACAAAATTCAAGCAATTTATGAATTTGTCGTAGAAGAATTCGTTGCCGCAGACAATACCACCGTACATTATCTCCATCATATTGATTATTGTTGGGTTGCCGTCTCGTTTGAATATCCTTAACGTCACGCAAACCATCTCTGTGATTGGAACAGTGATTTCCACGCTACCAAGCCCTTCAAGGCTGTATGATACCGAATAGGCAACATCACCCATATCACAAAGGAAGAGAATGTTATCAATCCTCTTAAACAGCGGATACAAGTTAACAACAGAGCCAAGTGGTACTGTTTGCCACATACTGTTCAGAATGTCGTTCCTCATTTCATAAACTGTCTGCGTTGGAAGCCCAACCGAGTGTCTGTTTGCTCGGTCGGGCAGTTCATTACTTGTTCTTCAACACCTCAAACGAGAGGATGTCAAAGTAGCCGTCTGTGGGGTCATCACCCTCGGAAACCCAAGAAACGGTAACCTTCAAGTCACGACCCTTGACACGCTTGCCCTTGCCCTTGACTGCGGGCATATAGTAGGGGCAACCGTCATAGTAGTACTCCGCAACAGCAGGAAACTTGAAGCCGACCTTACGGTAGGTTGGTGATGAACTGTCGGGGTCGCAGGCGATGAACCCGTCACAGTCGGGGTTGTGGGTGACGTGAATGACCACCTCACCGAGAGCCTTGATTTCTTCAACCCTCTTTTCGTAGGCGACCTTCAAAGCCATTTCCTCTGCGGTGTAAAAATGATGGATGGGGTTGTATGGTGCGTTGTCAATGGTCTCAAAGACGTAGCCCAACTGTTCCATCACGCTCTCAACGTACTCCCTTCGGTCATCCCATACCAACACAGCCTGCCAATACCATTCAAGGTAGCTTGCAGGAATGTCTGTGCTGATTTCCTCGCCACGGTACTTGCCGAAATTGAACAAGTTCACGGGCAGGTCTTCGGGCTTCCCGTAGTCGCTCGGTGTCCACGACATCCCCTTACGCAGGGTAACGACAGCATCGGGGTACTCCCGCTTTGCCGTTTCAAGGTCTTTGGAGATGTTCTTGACATAGACACCCCACTCCCAAAGCGTGTAATACTCGTCACCGAACCCGATTTCTTGGGGCAGTGGCTTGGATTTATCGCACATATCAAACATATCGGTAGTGTTTAAGTTGTTCAACAAGTTATCTCTCTCACTTTATTTATAGTGATTTTGAGATAATGTATTCAACCCACCTGCGTTAATGTTTGTTAAAACGGAAACGGACATACATCAGTATGCCCGTTTCAGAAATTCCCGATTATGTTTCGGTTAAAGCGAGTTCAGTAAAGCTGCCTTTGAAGGGTACAGCAAATCCTCATTTACTGTCCTGCGGAGATTTTCCCCACCGTAAAGGATTACTGTTTCAACGCTTTGTTGACCGTCATCGTTCTCGTTAAGGATGGTCTCAACGATGCGATGGTACACGGTAAACTCCTTTACCTTGTTGTCCTCAAGCATAAACAGACGCTGCCCCAATTCGTACTTGGGGGTTTCTCCTTGCAGGTACTCGTTCACATTATCAACTTGTACTGCTTCTTCTTTCTCTGTGTTTTTCTCTGTGATTTTCTTTGCCATAATATTTCGTGTGTTTTTATTGTCGTCAAAATGCCCTATGTGTGAAATGTCTATCGGTTTCTTTCGCAGGCTCTCTAAAACCTCGTCTGTTCTTCCCGATTCAAGCATTTCACACATCAGTCGTGCAAGTTCCGACTGCTCTTTCAAGTACTCTCCGTCATTGCCGCAACTCATATATAATCCCGTAGTCGTTTGCGTTAAGTGCAAGACCGTCATCAATGAGGTTGCGGTAGTCAATTCCGTTTCTGTCCATAAAGTCAAACAGATGAGAATAATTAAACGTTGGGAATCCCGTACTCAAAAGTTCGCATTTCAGTTTGGTGTCTTGCAGAGCCTTGCTCTGTTCGTCAGACAGTTCATTGAGCGGAATAAGGTACGGTTTCATTTGAGCCAACGGGACGTAATGCAAATCACCGTCTATGTCCTTGCAGCAGAAAGCATATACGTCCGTGGCTGTTTCCACGGCATACACCATTCCGTCAGCCTTTCTTCCGTCCTTGAATGTTATCTGAACCGCAACACCGTGCGGAAGGCGACCGCATAAATCCGTCACAAGCAGGTTTATCTCCCGCTCCGAAAGTTTTTCTTCCATTTCTGTTCTTGTGTTTGTTTCCATATCTTATTTATAGAAACACTTTTAACATAAATTAAAATTTGTATGCGTATTTTTGCACAAATTTCGTGAATTTCCTATTTTTAAGTATAGAGATATATGACTATAAAAACATTTTATAAGCATTATGACCGAAGAAGAAATTCTTAAAAATGTAATTGACGAGCAGGTGGCGCAGCAAGCCACCCAAGAGGAGCAGGTGGACGAGAACGCTAATCCCGCCACCCAATACCTCGGCACAAAACTGCAACACGAAATCTCAACGGGCAGGACAGCGGAAGATTTGGAGAAG
>JAEIGA010002256.1_pt1 | contig 30797 bp, 52 predicted proteins | sample 9270691 | NCBI WGS metagenome assembly JAEIGA01 (sample SAMN17057246, study PRJNA624740) | gut metagenome | biome: biome; isolation source: fecal sample | host: Bos grunniens | place: China: Xizang | collected 2019
ATGTTATTTATGAAAAGAAATTAAAGGAGTTTATAGATTTATGAAGATGCCAAACGGCTACGGCTCTATTGTTAATCTAGGCAAAAAGAGGCGCAAGCCTTTTGCCGTGCGTGTTACGGTTGGCTATGAGGAAAAAGGCATAATAAATGGTGTTATGCAATATAGACAAAAATATAAATATATCGGTTATTTTGAAAAGCGCAAAGATGCGCTAGAGTGCTTGGCAAATTATAATAGTGATCCTCACGATATAAAGAAAAACACTATAACATTTGCCGAGCTATACGAGGAGTGGAGCGCTCGCAAATACGAAAAAATTCAAGCCTCTACTCAAGACACTTATAAATTAGTATTTAAGAAAAGCCATACCTTACATAACCTACCTTTTAAAGATATTAAAACCGAACATATGCAAAAGGTTATAGATGCTAACAAAGAATTACAAATGATACGGCAATTTAAATACCTATATAACCAGCTTTATAAATATGCTATTAAATACGATATAGATAAAAACTACGCACAATATTTAGAGTTACCGAGTAAAAAAGATAGTGAGCCAAAAATACCTTTCGACAAAGAGGAAATCGAGTTATTTTGGCGCAATTTACATATCGAGTATGTAGATGTTTTACTAATACTTTTATACACCGGCTTACGGATCACCGAGCTTTTAGAATTAAAAAACGAAAACATACACATTGACGAGCGCTATTTGTTCGTTGAAAAGTCCAAGACAAAGGCCGGTATTAGAAATGTACCGATCCATAAAAAAATAGCTCCTTTGATTAAGGAACGAATAAAACAAAACAATATATATTTTATACCAAATAGAAAAGGCGGCGCTATGGCTGCCAACAGTTTTAGAAAATCACAATTTCATAGATTAAGAAAAAAATTAAACTTTAACCATACAATACACGAAACAAGGCACACCTTTATATCACAATGCAATAGATTAAATTTAAACGAGGTAGCAGTACAAAGGATAATAGGGCACGCAAATGTGAATATAACCCAGCATTACACTAATAAAACCATTGACGATTTAATAACAGTAATAGATTTATTTGATTATTAAACTTGTATATTATAAGTATATTATGTGTATATTACCGCTATAATTTCGTGTTATTTCATACTAATTTCAAGAATATTAAAAACCCTCCCAACCTTGACATAAAAGGCTTTAGGAGGGTTTTATTTATTTATTCGCTCTTTCTAAAACAAAGGAGTAAACCCCTTGTATTTCAAGGCTTGTAAGCCCTTTTGTATATTACTTGTATATTTCGTATCATTACGCATATATTTTAATATACATTTAATTAGGGCTATAATCAATTACCATACATTAGTTTTGCTCTTGGCAATTGTGCCTCTAATATTAGATATACCACTAACAACAATCATAGGCAATGCGCTTATTAAGTCGGTGCAACTCAATATACCACCGCCAGCCCATTGCAATATAGAGTTAGTCTGGTAAAAGCCAGATCGTGCGCTTGTCGGTGCGCTTACTCCATACAATATGCTTACCGCATCTGCAGCGCTTTGTCCTACTACTGCGCTTTGCTTGTTAGCATCGCCAGTATAAGCATAATACTCTCCGCCAATAATCTTAACCATTCCATAAGAGGAGGGCAAAAAGCAATAGCTATTTTCTATGGTGTTTGCTACCGAGCCACGGCAATTAGTAAAAGTTCCACATAAAGATATTAAACTATCTTTGTAACCAGTTAACCAAAAACGGCAATTTTCAGCCCTAATGCTACCTACCGAGTTAAAAATTCTAATTACCGTATTTACAGTAGTATTACTTGCAATTATATTAGCCCTTTCAATAGTCATTATTTCCCCTCTAAAAATAACATTATAAGTACCGTCAGTTATAGGAGGGTTTATCTCACTACAATTACTAAAGTCTACTGTAATAACTCTATTTGTAGTTATTTGTTTTGCGAAATTAAACCAACTGTAAGGGTTTGTTGATGTACCTGTGCCAGTTACTGGCTCACTCATTCCTATTGTGCCTATTACATTTAATTTCAAACTTTTATAATCGTTTACACTATAAAAGGCTTTAACAATATTTGATATTAAAATATTGTCGTTTACTCCGTTGCAAATATAGTTAAATTCGCCAGCGCCGTAAAGGTCGGTAACATCTTGCAAAAGCTGCGCATATTGAGCTAAAGCCGTCTGCATACCCTCACCGTCAATAAAGTTATGCAAAACTACCGTTATTTTGCTTTGTGCCGCCTTTTGAGCCGTAAAGGTAATAACTATATAGCCACCGCTTACAGAGGCGCTAAAGGCGCTCTCTGGCTCTTTTATGCCGTTTGTATAAACCTCTATAAGTGAATATCTTTCATTGTATAGCTTACTTGGCAAATCGGTTATAACGATATTTGTAATGCTTGAGAGTGTTACGGTGCTTTCGTGCGCTTGTATAATCGCATCGTAATAGTTCTCGTAACCTTTAACGGCAGTAAACCAAGGGCAAAGCTCTGCATCGCCTCTTGTGTCCTTTATCTCGCCTACACTCGATGCGCTCGGCGCTACCGTGATATATGCAAGCATAAGCTCATATACCTTTGCGGATCTGGTCAAGCTAGATACGGTAGGCTTTGAGCTTGTACCGGTGCGCAATTCTAATTTAATGTTACGAGCGCTTATATTGTTATCAAACTTAACTACTACATAATCGTAACGGTTTGCGCTTGTACCGTTTGCCTCAATAGTAAAGTTTTCTATCGCATCATTTATAAAAGCCTTACCTTTAATAACCGCTTTACCGGCATTAACATTTATAGCCAAACCGCTTGCAGCTACAACCTTTAGCCCTTGAGCCTCGCCATTTGCGGTATTTGTCTTAATTACTCCGGTATCGCATACGATGCTCAAAAAGTCGCTTAAATCGTCTGCGTTATAGTTTCTATCGTAACCAGTTGCGCTGCTCTCGTCTGGTAATGCGTTAAAAAATAATGATTTACTCATTAGTTACCTCCATACTCTGCCTCTTCGCCGTAGCCGTCTGCATCTTGCTTAAAGGTGTATTTTGAAATTATCGTATTTACAAAAAAGTTAAAATACTCGTCTTGCACTCTCACCATATCGCCTATGAAAAAATCAACATCAAATTCATATAACGAGTTAGTTAAATCTATCTCGCCGCTAATTTGCTCGTTTGTCTTATGCTCGGCAAGGTGGTTTTTTCCCTCTTCAATTAGCCAGCCTCTATAAAGTGCGCTAGTTGGTGTGGTTTCTTGTTCTTCCTCGTTTGCATCTTCGTACTTTGTAGATATATTGCTTGCTACAAGTATTTCTGCTCGATCTATACCGGTTGCGCCGGTATCGTGAGTTTGCGTATAGTCTACATCGTCAACGGTGCTAACTACTAATGCGTTTGTTGCTTTGTCGGCATCGTCCGTAAAATACTCGCTTGCAAGCAAGTTATCTAAACTTTGGCTAAAAGCAATGCTATTAGTTTTTACATTTCCGGCAAAAACGGTGTATTTTAAGGTTTCATTTTCAATAGTTACGATATGGCCGCAATTATAATTTTTTAGCAAGGGTGTTACAAACTCTAATAAATTCCCTCTCGGCGCTTGAGTTCCGCTTATATCTATAAGCAAGTTGTTTGTATCAACAAAAAATTTATAATTGCCCTTGTTATCGCTTATTGTGCGTGTTGCGCCAGCTACCGTTCCTAAAGCTTGATTTACAAGCCAATAAATTGCGGTTGTTATAGTGCCTTGTAACATTGTAGGCACTTGTATAACTCGCTTGCTTAAAAGCCATTTAGCCTCGTAACCGGTTGCGCTTATCATTCTTGCGCCATTAGCCGTAAAGGTGTATCTTACGGCGGTTATTACCCAAATAAAGCGCTTATTAGGTATTGTTACATACCTACCCTTTTGCAAGGCTAATAGATTTTGAGTAGATGCACGGCAGTATATCTCGCACTCGCCTATATCTTGGTAACCTATCTCAAACCAACACTCTTGAGGCTCTACAAGCGCAATGCTTTTTAGGGTGTATTTATCTCGTATCTCTAAATAAGGTATCATTACTCGTACCTACCTTTATAAATAAAGCTAAAATAAACATTGCTATTTGTTGCGCCATTGTCGGCAGTAGTTACCTCAAATGTATTTAAGCCGGTTTCAAGCTGCAACCAGTCTTTGCCTTGCCACTCTAAATAGTTTAGGATCGGCTCGCCGTTATAAGTATTTAAGCCGTTTATCGTTATATACTTATTGTTTTTAACGGTGTTTATTGCTAGTTCGTCATTTTCACGCAAGGTTAAATTTAGTTGCATATACCAACCCTTTTGCTCGCCGCTATCGCAGCTTATACGAGGGTTTACAACATCGCCAAGCGCAACAAGGTTTATAAGCATACCTACCGTTGTATCGCTCTTGTTTTCAAAGCTCTTTGTTAAGTTGGTATCTATTGCGCCAAATGGTCTGCCATACTCGGTAAAGTATTGCCCCTCGGTTGGAAAATTAAGCAAGCTTAAATATTCGCTTATATCAACAACCAAATAATTTATATCTTCCCAATAAGGCTGCGCACAATAAATAGTTATTGTTATCTTACAAGTTTGCATCATACGAGAGTAAGGCGGTATAGTTACTATGCCGTTTATGGCTATATCCCTCTCGCCTTTAACCTCTCGCAATGTTACTAACTGCTTACTTTTTACGATGCTTGTAAAGTAATTTAAACTAGCCTCGATATTGCCACGCAAAGTAAACATAAGCTCTATGCCTCTTGGCAATGCCTTAACATTTTCAATTACTACACCGTCTGTATATGGTGTTTCGCTTTCTGCTATGTCGGTTTCGATGCCGTGCAAGCCCTCTGCCGCCGATAATACAAACTTATCACGGTTATTAAGGAGGTCTAACACTTGATTATTTTTATTTGTTAAAAGTAATTTCATATTAAACCCCCATTAAAATGCGTTTAGTTTCTATGTTTGCCTTATGCAATGCGTGCCTACTAGTTTCCATTTTCTCAAACTTATAATTAAAGTTGTTAACCGTGTTATTAGATGCACCGGTAACATTTAACTTGCTTGCTAGTTGGTCTAGCATCGCTGCGCCATTGTTAACCGTTACCCTCTTACCGGCTGCGCCAATTTGCGTTAATGCGCTTGTATCGGTAGATGCTCCAGCTAATGAGTATTGCATATTGTTTACAAGTTCTTTGCTAAAATGGTCTATATCTTTTTTAACATCGTCCTCGCTATCAACAATACCAACACCTACACCCTCGCCAATGTAGCGCCCTACATCGTCCTCCATTAGCTTACTAGGTGATTTGATTTTAAAGGCATCTTTAAACCAATCGGCTACATTGCCAGCAAAGCCGGCTATTTTTTTCTTGAGCCAATCGGCAGCACCGGTTATGCCCTCCCAAATGCCTTTTAGTAAGTTCTCGCCTACTCCGTCCATTTCGCCGGAGTTTTCGCTAAAGCCCCTAACTATTGCCGCTATAATCTCTGGTATCTTGCTTATCAATTGAGGTATAGCCTTTATCAAACCGCCAGCCAATTTTATAATTATTTCTATACCGCTTTGCTGCAATTTCGGCATATTCCTTGTTATTGCGCCTACCAATTTCTCAATAATAATAGGCACTTTATCTATTAGCTTTGGTATAGCATTTACTATACCGTCTGCCAAAGCGCTTACAAGTGCAATTGCAGCATCTATAATCATATCGAGGTTGTCTAAAATGGTTTCTACAACCATTAAAAGAGCATCAATAATTATAGGTATCAAAGTAGGCAACATACTAGATAAAGCATCTAGCACTTGCTTTATTAGGCTCGCAAGTGTGTTAATCAATTCTGGCAAGGCTGCTAAAATTGTTTCTATAACCTTTGGCAATAACGAGGTTATAACATCAACCAAAGTAGGTAGCAAAGTATTTACCTTTTCTAGCAAGGTTGTTACTATGCCATTTATGCCCTCGGCTAGTGTGTCGGTTGCTCCAGCCGTACCCTCAAGCGCTCCAGTTAAGCCCTCGCCTATTAGCCCTACAAATGGTGTTATAGCCTTTAATAGGTCGGTTGCAAGCACCTTTAATGTTGTCATTATAGGCTCGGCTATTGCTCCAAGTTCGGCGGTTACTTTTGATAGTTCCGCCTCTGCCTCTCTTGCCTCTATTATTGCTTGGTTTTTTTCTTTAAAAGCATCTGCGCTCTCGCCGTAAAGGTCGGTTAAAGTGCTTTGTATATAAGCTGCTCTCTCTTCCTCGGTGGCTAGGTTTGCTAATTCCTTGTTGTACTCTTCTAGGTTAACACCTTGCCACTCTAGCGCATCTGCTAATACTCCTTGTACCTCGCCCATTGCGGCGGTAGCTGCCATACCCTCGGCTAGTCCCTCGGTTGGTATGCTATCGCCGTATGTTGCCATTACACCAGTTAATATTTTTGTGTTAGCTGCAAGGTCTGCCTCGGTCTTTGATATTTGCGCCAATTGTTGCGCTGCCTCGGTTGCTCTGCCGGTATCGCCTAATACACCGTAAAGCTCGGTGTAAGTGCTTTGCGCTTGGTCGGCGCTTAAGCCGGCACCCTCAAAAGAGGTTTCAAGCCTTGAAAAGTTTTCCCTAACCTCTCGTGTACTCTCTGCCAATGAGAGAAAAGAGCCAACCGTAGCAACCGCCATAGCGCCAACGGCTGCCACTCCAGCCGCCGCACCTTTCATAGCTCCGCCTATCTTGCTTGAGCTTTCGCCGTTTTCCTCGATCTTCTTGTTAAGCTCGTCTAGTTCCTTGCGTGTGCTTACTCCGGCATCTTCTAACTCTTTGAGGCTATCGCTATAAAAATCAATATTTCTTTTTGTTTCTTTAACCTTTGCGCTCTGGTTGTTAATGTCGGTTGCAAGTTTCTGCGCAGCTTTAGAGTTTGCGCCTTGTGTTCTTACAATGTCTGCGTAACTGTCCTCAAGCATTTTTAGCTTTCGGCTTTCTGCATCGTGTACTTTATTTAATTGTGTAATCTTTGCTCGCAAGCCGTCTGCGTTATCGTTCCACCTACCCATAGAGGCGGTAGCATTATTAAACTCGCTATTAACTTGCGATACATATTTGTTTAATTGTTGCGTACTGGCGCTAAATTGTGATATATCCGCCCTAAAGACGGTTGTAATTTCTCTTTCGTCCGCCATTTTTGCACCTCCTTAATGCCAAGTTGCGTTAGCAGAGGTTACCCACTCTTCTTGCGTGTTATCGTCTTTTACATCGTGTAAAATGCAGTCTACATATAAATCAAAAACCTCGCTTGTAGGTCGGTTTAAAATCTCAAACGGCGATAAACCGGTAAACCTTTTACATAACACATCAATAATATTAAAGTAGGTTTCGTTTATGCTTGTCGCATTGTTAGAATTGGACGGCGCATTTTTAATAGCGCCGCCCTCCTTTAGTTTTTTAGTGCTCGCCCTTGTATGCGTGCGGTTTCGCTACCTATTTCTTTTATAAATTCTGCGTACTCAAACGGATCTACTCCGTCAAAATCGGCATCGTCAAACTCTGGAAAAATAGTTTTTAAAATGTCGATAATAACGGCTTGTTGCTCCTCGCCACTCTTGTTTTGCAAGTTCTCGCCAAGTGCTTGCACTTTCTTGCTAACTCCAAGCAAGAGCCTTTTACATACATAAACCTTTGTAGGTTTGTCGCTTGTGCAGTCCTTATAAATATTTAGTGTTGCGTTCATTTTGTTGCCTCCTTATTTATCGCTTAAATTATGCCGTTACAAGCTCGGTTGTTGCGTTGTCTGGTGTAATAACCTTGCTAAACCACTTGTCTACAAGTCCCTTGTTAGCATCGGTAATAGGCATAGCCATATCAAGCTCGTTATTGCTTGTTTTAGTCCAAGCCTTATCTGGTGCGCTAAAGGTTACATTAACCTCTTGTCCCTCGCTTGCAGTTCCACGGTCTATTGTGTTTGCGGTCTGGCTAATAGAGTTTACTATTGCCTTATAGCCCCAAACAACCTCGCAAGGCTTGTTAACCTCGCCATCGTGCAAAGCATAGCCGATAGCAACATATGGGCGCTTTGAGCCGTCCGGTGCAGTTCCGTAAAGTTTAATATTTTCTCCAACGGTTACAACACCCTTGCCGAGTAGCTCTGCCTCTATTGCTGGCTCTACTCGCATACAAGTAAATGTACGAGTTACACTAGTACCGCCGTACATTGTTTCTTGTAGCTTGTTATCTGCCCAAATTTCCTCGTTTTCGCTGCTTATCTCTCTTGAGATAGCCTTAACCTCGCAGAGCTTTTTAACCTCGCCAAAACTTACGGTGTCGGTTTCTGCATCATAGGTATAAATAGCATAATAAAGCCTACTACAACCTCTATACTGTCTTGCCATTTTTTTACTCCTCCAAATTTTCTATTTTTTCTACATCTACCATTCTACTTAACCAAGTATTTTGGTAGGTTGCGTTTTGGTAGCCTACACCCTCTATATCGTAACCCTTGCTTATAAGCTGCTCTATTGCCTCTTGTAAGCCGGTATAAAGGCGGTTAGCATCTACCGTGTACCATTTAAGGGTAAACTCGTATAAATGCTCTCTTGCCTTGTTATCGGCGCTTACTGCGTTGCTGGTGTAGTCCTCACTAATTGTAAAATATTCGTCCGGTAAATCGGCTGGCGCATCGCCCTCAATGTAAACCGGTATAACCTCGCCATTTTCATTGAGCATAATTAAATCTTTATCAAGCCTAACCATTTAGCGCCTCCTCAATTACCTTGTTAAATTCTTCTTGTTGTATTCTCTCAACCTCTTTTTTTATCTTGCCCTTAACTTTTACTGCGTTATATAGTTTTGCATCTTTAGCCATATGCGGTGTACCGTGAATTATAAAAGCCATTTCTAGTGCCTCTCTTAACCTAACACCTATATATGCTTTTGCGGTTGTACCCTCCCACTCAACCGGCATTTGCTTAACCGCATTCAATGAGGCTTTAGCCTTGCCTTGTGAGTAGTTTGTACCGTCAAAATGATATTTGCTTGCGTTCATTGCGCTTTCAATTTCTTTATTTACATATTCTTTAGATGCCGTAAACGCATTATCTACCGCCTTTTGTAAATAGCCCTCGCCTAGCTCGTCTATTTCTCTTGCTAAATCTAAAAAGCCGTCAAAGTTAAGGCTAAAACCCTTTGCCATTATGCACCACCGCCTATGCGCTCAAGTGTAATAATTACATATCTATTGCGCATTTCTACATTTTCTGGCTCGCCTTTTATTTCGTACTCGATGCCATTTATTTTGAGAATATCGGCAGCTGCAAAGTCTGGTTTATACCAAGTTATAAAGGTTGTTTTTTCGTTTACTACTGTTAAGCCGTTTGCGTTTGTTTCTGCCGTGCCTTTCTGCTTAAACTTGCCTCTTACCGTTCCTACCTCCGTTTTTCTTTTTGTAGTACGGTTGTTAACGGTTTTGGCTATCGCTTTCATATGTACGGCTTGAGTAACAAACTCTCTTATATTTGCTGGCTTATACATTGCGCCACCTCCTTATAGATCCTCGCTATGAGGGTGGTTAACTCGCAATGTCGCTATCATACTTTCGGTAGTTTTTGATAAATTACCGTCCTCGACAAGATCCGTTACCATTTTAGCCAAGATATAAGCAGCTCCGGTGGAGTTAATAAACTTATTGCTTACACCTTGCTCGTAAAGTGTGAGCTTTGCGTATTCCGTCCAATTTTCTACAAAATTATCTTGACCGCTATCGCCCAAGTTTGTCATTTTTGCTATAATATCGTTTTGCATTTAAACACCTCTCATAGTTTGGAAAATCACGAGAGAGGCAAGGAGGCAACCTAAAACCCCTCTCGCTTTTTTAAATTTAATTAGCCTACGGTAATCTTAACCATTCCGTCTTGTGCTACTACATCTGCGCCAAGCTCTACATCGCCAACAATAGTAAGCATAAGCTTATCAATAGCAAAGTCCTCACTTACTGCGATTTCGTAGTTAGAGAAAAGGTCAAGCTCAATGTTTTTAGGCTGTCCGTAAAGGAGTGTGCCGGCAGTAAGATTTTTGTTAATGCAATACTTAACAATTGTGCCGCCGTCCTTAATTGTACCGGTGTTAGGGTTCTCGTCTGGAATAATTTCAAATACTGCTTTCTTCTCGTTTGAGCCTCTAACCTTACCAAGTGTAATAAGGTCTGCCTTGTTAAGGAAGAGGTAAGCTGCGCCCTCTACTCCCTCGTCTCCGCCGTAGTTAAGTGCAATTTCTCTAATTGCGCTTGCATCGAGTGCGGCGATTGTCTGGCTAGTTACAAGAGTAGATGCAAGCACCTTTTCTGTAACAATAGCTGCAGCCTTTTTACGGAGTGCAACGAGTGCCTTTTCCTTTACCTTTGCCTCATACTGCAATGGGCTTTGTTTCTTTGTCTGCTTTGAAATAGCATCAACAACCGCAATGCTAACCGGTGAAATGTCTACAAAGCCAAATGTTGAGCCAGTACCGCCAGCGCTTGCGCCCTCGGTATGCTCTGCTGCCTCTGCGGAGGTCTTGGTATAAGCTACTCTATTCTTGCCCATACCCTCGCAGTTAACAACCTTTACAAGGTCGATAATGGACGATACACCGGCAAAGCCGTTTTCGTTAATGCCGTCTACTGCGGTTGGTGTTGCAATGCTACCGCTTGATACAAGCACGGCTCTTGTTTCCTCTGCTCCTACTGTTGCTCTTCTTGTTTCAAAAAACTTTTCTGCTGCTGCGTTTCTTTCTTCGTAAGTCATAGTTTTAATACCTCTACTTTCTTTTGTCATAAAATTAAATTTGTTTCTTTGTGGTTGCTCTTCTTCCTCGGCTGGTTTGTCGAGTTCTGCAATTTGTGCGTTAATGTCGGCAAGTTCTGCCTCAAGCTCCGCCTTTTTTGCGTTGAGTTCGTCAAGTTCTGCGCCAGCTGCCTTAAGTTCTTCCTCGTCCTCGCTCTCGTTGTTAATCTTCTCAAGAGCCTCTACTCTCTTTGCAAGTTCCTCAAGGTCGGCAGAGCGCTTGCTTGCTTGCTCGCTCAAAAATGTTTTAATGTCTTTCATTTTTTTGCCTCCAAAATTTTTATTTTGTTTGTATTTTTCAACCTCAATACTGCGCACCTTTTCAAAGCCTCCGCCTTGTCTTTCTTTTTGCTCTCCAGCAAGTCTAAAGATCGTGCGTATATTTCGGTTAAATCGCCATAAGCCCCATTAGGGCAAATTGCCACATCAAATAGTATGCCGATGCCGGTTATAGTACGGTGTACCTCGCCGTTATCGTCTTTGGTTTCGTTATGGTTTGTTACCGTAAATGCAAAGCTGCCCTCGGTAAGCAAGCCACTCCTTACCATTTCGTATACATCACGGTTTGTAGTGGTATCTATAAGCTCTGCGTGCATAAATACTCCGTGATCGTCTATTGTGAGTTTCAAACTTTCGTTGCGTGTTCTCGCCAAAATAAACACATTATCGTTATGGTTATATTTAAGCGCTACATCGCTCATATCTGCGTTAGCAAATGCGTTACGGTCTACCTTTTCAAACCAACCGTCATAGCCCAAATCTATATAGGTTTCTTTATCAAATACGATAGGGTAGCCCTCTATAATCATTTTGGCTTGCTCTTGCTCGTCTGCCCTTACGGTTAGATTTTCCGTAGCAAGTCGCAACTCTTTTTGTAACTTTTCTTTCATTCCGTTACACCTCCTACATCGGTTTTTACTCCGTCAAGCTCGTTATAGCCTCTCGGTCTTGCCTCGCCCTCGCCGTTAGGTAAAGGCGCATAGCCTAGCATTTCTCGGTATTCGTCTATCTTAAATACTCCAGCTGCAATAGTGCTTTGTATAATGCTCACTATTTCACTTGTTGCCATAAGCTGCACCTTATGTGGGTAAAGTACAATAGCCTCATTAGCACGGCTTAACAATATTTTTGCCATTGCTTGCCCTAAACTTATTGCATCTGGCTCTATATGGCTTTCGTAAAATGCCTCTTTATCTTGCGTTGTATATTTGCCGGTTAAAAAGTCGATATTAACACCGGTGCTAATAATCATATTTTCTTTGATTTCTGCAAGGGTGCTACCGTCAACCATTTTTAATTGTCTTTGGATCTGCACATAATCTGCGCCGTTATCGAGTACCGGCAAGCCGCCTTTATGGTTTTTAACATCTTCTAAAAACCTATCTCGTATTGCTTGCGTTGTTGCATCGTCTGCGCCATAAGCATTAACCTTTAGCAGTCCGTCAAACATACAACCGAGTTTAGATGCCTCGGCTACACTTTCCGTTATTGTACGGTGCGCTTGCAAAGAGTTAAGTAAATCGGCATCGGCATTTGTGCTATACTTGCCACCGCCCATATACTGGTTATCTTCTATGTCTTTTTTCCATACGATAATATCGTTATAGTTAAATACTACCGGTGTTTGCCAACCGTCAAAGGTAAACACCCAAAATAGCTCGCCGTTTTCCTCTTTAAGTTCTGGCTTGTCGCTTGGTAGCAATACTATAAGATTTTCGTTATACCAATAACCGCCGGTGGTCTTGTATCGGTCAACCAATATATAACAAGTTTTATCTTTCTCACGCATAAAGTATGCTTGCGTTAGAAAATCGTAGGTAGTTTGGTAGTGGTTAGGGTTGCGCAATACCTTTGCTACCGTGCTATCGGTAACCGTTACCGCCTTGCCGTCCTCATATCTAATATGTCGAGGCTCTAGCTTGCCAAAAAATCGCTGCTTTGTATGTATAGCGCTTAATACCAAATTGCTATAAAGCACTTGGCTGCCAAAGCTCGTAAATTTTGGCTCGTAGCCGGTCATTTTTACAATATCATTAAAAATACTGTTTCCGTTTTTTGATTTCGGCTTAAATAAATTTGCAAAAAAGCCTTTTTTCGTTGCCACTTTCGCACTCCTTTACTTTAAATATTGATTAAACATTACCTCGTTTTTTTCGAGGGTTGCGTACAAGATAATTAAAGCTACTACACCGTCAATTTTTCGGCTATAATCGCCGTTTATCTTCTCTGGCATAATCATATCGCCTACTATCTTTGCACTCATATTACCAAAGCAATACCTCATTACCGGGTTATTAGCAAAGTTAACTAATTTTGCGTGTAAATCTCGCTCTACTGTTTTCATAGGAAAACTCATTAGCTTGCTATTTTGGTAAATTTTCATTGTTTTAAAATCGTAGCCGGTCTTTTTATCGCACCAAAGTAAAAATACATCGCTATGCCACGGATCGTAACCAATCATTATAGTTTCGATTTTGTATTTTTTCCTCAATGATAAAAACCAATCGGCTATGTTTTTTTGGTCTATCTTGTTACCCTTGCATACCGTTATATATGGCATACCGGTTACCGGGTTTATAGTGTGCGCCCACTCCTCATACTTTGCGCCGTTGTCTTTGTCCTTTAACTTGCTCTCTGGTATAAAGAATTGTGGCACTACATATTTTGTATCTTCGCCCTTGCGCATAAATAGCGCCTCTGCTACGGCTAAATCGCCGCAGTCGGCAAGGTCAACCGCACCCAAACAAATACTATTTTTAAAATCGTCAAGGGTAAACGGTGCTTGCTCGTATGTGTAATCTTCAAGCATAAGCCAAGCGCTGCTATTTGAGCATTTTATATTACAATCTTTAGTTAAAAAGTGCATACGGCTCTCTTTATCTATTAGCGCCTTTTGTCTGCTCTGCTCTAAAAAGCTATATTTCTTAACACCGTATATTAAACTAGGGTTGCTCTTTTGCAAAAGCTCAATATCGCCCCAGCACTCCGCCTCTTCGTCTTGCTCAAATAGAAATGCTATATAGTGTATATCGTCTATTTCGTCATTTAGCCAAGCATTAGCATACGCAAGCTCTTTATCGTATGCCATATTATCTAAAAAGCCGTTTGTTGATACACCTATATTTAATCTTTCCTCGTGCGTACTCTGCGCACGGTCTGCCGCCTCGCCTATTTCGTTTGTTTTTCTATCGTGTTTCTCGTCCTCTACAACCTTTTTAAGGTTAAAACCGTCTTTATTTTGCGTTTTGCTAGATAAACGAAAAACCTTTATATTTTTCTTGTTGTTTTTTATCTCGGTTAGGTTATGGCTCGTTAGCTCGTCTTTAATATCAAGCCTTGAGCGCATACCGGCTACCTCGCTCCATATAAATTTAGCTTGCCTATCGTCATTACTTACGCAAGCAATATTTATACCGCCCTCGCCTATAAATAGATCCGTGTTAATATCGGCTGCTATCATAGTGCTTTTGCCGTTTTTTCTCGCTACCTCTAACTCGGCTTTATGTATCAACCTTAAACCGGTTGCCTTTTCATAAAACGAGTATATAGCCTCGTAAAATGCCTTTTGCCAAAGCATCAAACTTATAGGCTCATTATAAAACGGTGCGTAACCTTGCAAGCATAGGCTTTCCTCAAAGTCAAAGCGCCGGTAACACTCGCTAGGGTTAAATATAAATCGCTCGTCCTCAAAGTAGCCCATTAGTTTTTTAATAACTTTTTTAATCTTTGAGCCTACTATAAGCCTTTTGCGCTCGCCGTTTATGTCGATATAGCCCTTTTTTATCGCCTCGTTATATTGGTATATATACGAGTTTTTAACTATGTCTTGCATTAAATCGCTCCAATGCTTTTAAAAGTGGGCTTTCTTCGTTTGCCTCGCCGTCCAAGCTGCGTAAAATCTTTGTTGCTATATCGTTTTTTTGCGCTTGCTTATCGTGTATAACCTTATGAATAGGTAATACCACTTGCTCTGCTGGGTTATCTGGGTTAATAATGTACTCGGTTGCATCTTTGAGCCGGTCTAAATCTGCCTCAAGTTTTACAAAATCTTTAAGCAAGGATAATATAAAACTCTTTTTAGGCTCTTTTAGATCCGTTAACACCTCTGCTAATTCGTCATATCGCCCCATTTGTTGCCTCCTTATGTGCGTTATGGCACATCTTTTGCCTATTTTTGTGCAAAACTTGCAAATTTTTTATATAAAATGCAAGTAAATTTAGTATGTTTTATGTTTTTAGCCTTTATTTAATTTTATAATTATTTTTTCGGCTTTTTGTGTCTTGTTTTTGTTTTTTCAAGGAAATTTCAAATTTTTGCTCCGTGCAAATTTAAAGTCCCCCTCTTGCAGTCTACCCCTCGATAAAAAATTTTTTTGCACCGGGGGTTAAAATTTTTTTGGCTTGCGGTTTGCCTTTTTCATTTCGCTAATGATTAAAGCCACATATAACACACCTTGTACAATAAGCAAGGCAGCTATAAACATTATCACTAAAGCAAATGCTAATACTATTGCCTTTAACATCTTAATAGTTTCCTTGCGTGTAATCGTCAAAGTAGTTATTTATATATTCCTCATAGGCTTTTATATCTCTACCGTTTGGCATCGCATAAAGTCTATTAAGGCACTCCTCACGGCTTGCCTCCATTGTTATTATTTCTACATTGTGCGCCTTGTATCTTTCCGCCTCTCGCTTACGATCCGTTGCAAGTGGTAGGCTCTCTATGATATAGGCATTGCGCCAAGTGCCAGCGCCTTTGGCTATCTGGTCTTTTAGCGCCGTCCTCATATTAAATACAATTGGCTTTAAAGTGTTAGGCTTTATATATCTTGGTTGGCCGCTTACGGTTTGCCAAATATCGTCTATGTCTAAAACTATATCGCCCTCTCGCATATGGTCTTTTACAAATGTAGTTTTACCGCTACAAGCTGCACCGGTAATAATGTAAACTTTGCGCTCTATTGCTACCGCTACACCGTTAAAACGGTTGTGTACCTCGTTGTGGCAAGCCCAATGTAGTACCGCTATATTTGCTGGGTTTATTGCAATAGAGGCATCGTTTACATTTTGATTAGTTAAGTATTTTTTATGGTGGTAAACTATCGCACCTTTATTATTTTTTGCGTTAGGGTTAAAGCTCTTTACTATAACCTCGCCGCAATGCTCGCAATATAAAGCACCGCCTTTTAATCTTTCCGTGGTAACTTGCGCTTTACAATTCGCCCAATCAACCGAGTTATAAAATTGCGTAGTGCTTTCGTAGTGTTTCATACGGTTGCGTTGTTTTCGTCTATATTTGTTATGATGCCCTCGCCGTTAATTGTAAACTCTGGCTCGGTTGTGGTTTCTGCGGTCATTTCTTCTATAACCTCTTTGTAAACCTCAATTTTTGCGCTATTATAGCCAAGCTCTGCGTAAAGCTCTGCGTTTCTTGTTTCAAGCGCCTTAATTCTTTCGTTAAGTCTTTCTACCATTTTAAGCCTCCTTAAATCTGGCTCTTAAGAGCATTTATAGTTGTTGTGAGTGTGTCTATTGTCTTTTGAGTTTCTGCAATTTCTGCCTTTTTGTTTTCTATCTTTGCTTGGCAGTTAATAACCGCATTTGTGGCAAGTTGTACATCTGCCTCGTCTGCAAGTCTTGGTGTCATTGCAAACATTTCCTTTTTAGCTTGCAAAGTGTTATTAAGTGTTTCAAGCTCGCTTTCGAGGTTTTCTTTTTCGTGTGTTTGTGTAGTAAGTACCTTGTTAAACTGTGCAAGCTGGGTTGTTTTCTCTTTAATGGTCTTTTTGATTTCTGCAAGTACAAGCTCGTTTGTGCTTGATTTACTAAAGAGGGCTTTAATCTTTTCTTGCTGCTCTTTCGTAAAGCCGTTAGACAAGATGCCCACAACGGCAGTACAAGCAAGGGTTACAACCGGCAATACTGCTACACCGTTAATGGTAAATACCCCACCGCAAAGCTGGTTAATAAAGCCTCCGCACATTTCTACCAATGTAAGGATAGCAAGTGCAATAGTGAGCATATAGCCCTTGAATTTGTTAAAAAATGTTTTGAATTTTTCCATAGGTTTTTTTATTCCTCCCCAAAAAGTTAATATTAAATTGCCTACTTTTTCGCCCTCTCTCGTGGGTTGTTGCGCTAGGCTTATCGCTTTAATTGATTTTTGACCGTCTACCATACTATCAATAACATTATGCTTGCGCTCTTTCTTTTTGCCTCGCTTTTCTATCTCTTGCTTTAAAACACGAAAAACACCGATGCAAACAAGTATTAGTATTATTATTGAGTAGTAAAGTTGTATTTTCTCTATTTCTAGCTTTGCTATAACGGCAATAAGTATGCCGGCAAGCGCACCAAAAATAATGTCCCAATAGTTTTTTATTAGCTTAAACATATTGCTTTATTTTGATATATTACTAGCAAGCACCGCATAAAACTCAAAAGGGTTTGCGGTAAAATCATAATCACTACGGCAAGATACAATGCCGTTAGTGTAATCGAGCTTTGTTGTTTCTTCCATTGTGTCTGGGTTTAACTCTTTAAAGTCAAGCCTATTATCGTGCAATACATAGCCCTCAACCGCTTTAATGTAATACTGTTTGTGCGCACCGTCTGCGCATACTTTCTGCATTTTAGTATTTGCGTAAATCGGTGTTACATCTTCTTTTGTTATTACTGCCATATATGCGCTCCTTTCTTAAATAAGCCAACCTAAAGTAGTTGTTACATAATCTGCCCAAGTGTTGCCGTCTGGCGCTTTACCGTCTGCCTCAAGAGCTGCCCAAGTGTTTGCGTGAAGTTTAACGGTATATTTCCCCTCGTTCTCCGTATCCGCATAATTTGCCAAATGCTCGATTATGCTTTTAGCACTATCAACCGAGAGCAAGGAACACGAGGACATTGTTATGCTCGTTCCTATAAGCCCCTCAAATCTTATATATTCAAGAGCCGTGCAACCCACACAAATATTCGTCAAGTGAGGGCTTGTGCCGTCCGCTTTTAAAATCAGTTTATCAACTCTTGTTAATTTGGGGTTGCTGTTAAATAGACAGTACAAATTTGTTGCGTTCTCTGCCGATATTTCAGGGAGTTCCTTTGTTACCGCATAATAAAATGCTTGATATAATCCAGTCGCTTTTGATGTATCAAGTTTTACACCGCATTCTTCTAATCTTGCTTTTATGTTTGACACTTGACTATTATAAAAACATTGTCCAGCGTCAGCGCCGCATATTATGTTATGTTTAGGATAAAAGTTATTATCGCTCCAACATATACCGGCAAAAGCATAAGCATATTTTCTCGTAGCTCCTTTTGCCAAATAACTATCCCAAAACGCATCGTATTGCGCTTGCTTGCCTAATTCGTAGCCCTCAATAGTAGGCGAAAACAAAATTTCTTTGCCGTTTATATATGCCATTGTTTAGCCTCCTACTCTATTCTTTGAATAATGTACAAATAGCCGTTTACATTACCGGAGTTATACATACCGCTAATACCGCAATTGCGCCATACTCCGTTAATCTTTGAGTAACCGCTATCAACCGTGCCGGCAGAGTTTACAAACTCCGTTACAAAACTTGCGCTACCGCTTGTAGGCAAGCATATATTACGAGTGTTAATTACACCGCCTACCGTTACATATTGACCGCAAGTTACCATATCGCCTACACTACCGCTACTCAATTTAGCAGTTAAAATAGTGCCTATTGAAAAATCTAATGTGTTATTGCTCTTTAATTCTTTTGCGCTTGATACAAACGCATTACCGCCGGCTATCTGCTCCCATTTAGTCCAAACACCACTAACGGTAGTGTTATGGTTGTATGTTCTTACCCAAGCTTTGCCGGTGTTGTATTCTCTAAATGTTTGTCGGCATATCGGCTCTGCTCCTTTTCCGTTTGGCGCAAACTCCGTACCGCTAAACTTATCTATATCAAGAAAACCGTGCTTTTGTGCGCCGGCTGGCAAAGTGCCGAGGGAGTTAATAATAAAATAATGCCCCTCGTGGTTTCCGTAATAGTCTATATTTTGCCCTACTAATGGCTCGTAGTTAAAAGCCGTGCCGTTTCCTCTAACATTATTAGAGGTTAAACCGTTAAATTTATATGCTATATCCGCTTTCTTTGCATCGCCTACTTTAATACCACCGTTTTTAATTTGTTCTACTGTGGTTTTTAGATCCTCGTTAAGCTGCTCTATTGCGTTTAGCAGTCCCTCTTTAGTTGTATCATTTGTGATAATAGCAAAGAGGTTTTGCTTTTGCTCCTCGGTCAAAGCATCGTACTCGTGTTGCTCGCCTACAAAGAATTTAAGCCCTACACCGTTAATAGTTTTAACAGTTGAAATAAAACCGGTATCGCACTCGCCTATTGAGCCAGTTGCTACCGCATTTGCTATGGCTGCAAGTATCTGCTCTCTTGTCATACCCTCGTATTTGCAATTGTTATCGCAAAGTACATATACCTTTGGTGTGTCCATTTCTGCCCTCCTATAAAACTCTAAAAATTCTAAAATTTATTTATCGGTAAATAAATGCCAGTTCTTTTTCTTTTCCAGCGCCTCGTCAAATTCTTGCTTACGCAGCTTAAACTCGTACTCTAACGGATCGCTTGTATAGCCTTGCTCTTTTCCAAAGTTCTGCACATAAAATTTATTCATTGTTGCGTTAGGTGGGTACCACACTTTTTGTATGGTCTTTTGCCTTTTGGCTGGCTTTCCGTCCTCGTCAAGTATTATTACGGTTGTTTCTATTTCCTTGTAATAACCTTTTGCACTCTCTATGCCGGCATTTACTAAATCGTTTAAAACATCTGCGCCCTTGTCTTTGCTCAATGCCTCGGCAAATTCCGGGTATTGGTTGCGGTAATTATTAAGAGAGGCAACGGATATACCCAGCGCTATTGCTATCGCCTCCTCGGTTACCCCTTGCCTAATCTTTTTGTTTACCTCGGTTAGATACGGTTTTACAAGGGTTTCGTATTTACTTTTTGCGCCTCGTTTCGCCATTTCTACCACCTTTTACATATTTTTACAATTACATTTTACTACCATTTTTTACAATTGTCAATATATTACAATAATATTTTTTGATAAATTTTACTATTATACCAATGCACTATAAATTGCTTTTGCTATATTGCTATAACCTACTTGCTTAAAAAGCTCTGCATCTGCCTTGTTATCTACAAAGCATACCTCTAACAATATAGCCGTGCATCGTGTGTTTTTAATTACATAAAGGTTGCTACCGTCTTTTACTCCTCTATTTTTAAAACCGAGTTTTTTTAAATAGCTGCACATCTTTACCGCCTCTGGCACTTGTTGCCCTTTCCAAGTGTATGCCTCGCAACCGCTACCACCTCCGGCATTTAAATGGATAGACAAAAATAAATCGGCTTGCTCATTGTTTGCAAGTGTTACCGCCTCTTTTAGGTTGTCGGTGGATCGGTCAAATACTGCCGGTATTACCTCGTGCTTGCTATCGGCTAATAGTTTCATAAGCTCGTATGCTATCTTTCGTGTTTCCGTGCTTTCGTTTAAGTATTTGCTTGCTCCATTTCCCTTGCCTAATTTTGTGTGTCCAGCATTGATAACTAATTTCAAGTTAACCACTCCTTATGCGTAAAATAAAAGATAATTCGCTTGTAGAGCCTTATGCTCAAAGCATCACATAAATATATAACAAAAAAGCAATAGCCGTAGCCGTTGCTTTTCGTTGTTATTTTAGTTCTATTTCACCAGTTAAAGTTTTAACTGCTACTCGCATATTTTCGTTTTTATCAAAAAAGCAGTAACACTCAAGAGGCTTGCCGGTTGCTCCGTCTGTATATGGGTTGCTATCCATTTTATAATAAATATCTTTACCCATTTTAATTGCTTTCTCTTGGTAGCCCACCCCAGCTGCTACATATTCAAAAATAAACTCCGTACCGTCTTTTAATTTTAGTGCCTCGTTTATTGTTTCTTTATCAAAAATTTGCATTTTGTTATACCCCTTTAAGTTCGTTTGTTTTCTACTCTTTAAGTATATAACACTACGCAACATAAAACAAATAATATGCTTACAAAGTGGCGCATTTATTTTTTGCTATTCCGTCTTAATATTTTATATAGTCCTTTTATAGCTCCGTTAATATCGCCGCTATTTACTAAACCTACAAGCACCCTATATTGTTGCACGGTAATATCGCCCTTGAGTGCGTGGCTTTCTATTTTACAAATTGCTTTTACTCTATCCATTTACTCGCTCCGCTTTCTTGCCTGTTAAGGTTTCCCAACGCTTAACGATTACATCACAATATTTTGGGTCAAGTTCCATCATATAGCAAGTACGGTTTAATTGTTCACAAGCGATAAGAGTTGAGCCACTACCGCCGAAAACATCAAGCACGCTTTCTTTTTCTCTACTGCTTGACTTAATCGCACGGCTACATAGCGCTATCGGTTTTGGTGTTGCGTGTCCGCCTGTCAGTTCTCTTTCGCTTGCAGATGTTCTGTCAAAGTGCCACACATTGTTCATGTTATCATGGGTATTGTCAAAATATGCACGCAGGCTTTCGTATTCTTTACGCAGGCTTTCGTATTCTCGCTCAAATGCTTTTACTCCGTTATTTCTTGCCCACGCTTGAAATTTCTCGTAAACATCTTTTGTAGGCAAATTCCATTGACTTTTGCTTGTCCAATGGTCTCGGCTTTTATCACTATGACCTGCTATTGTTTTCATTGTGGGAATATCCCAACCACACTTGATACGCTCGTCATATAAATATTTTCTTATCGGCTCGTATTCTTCCCAATATTGGTCTGCATTAAGTGTCAAGCATTGAATACCACGAACGACAAAAAGGCATTTTTCATCTGCAATAGGATACATCATAAATCCCTCTGCATTTTGCCCTTGTCCGTGTCCCTTGTCCCAAGTTATAAGGTTTCGGAATGTTATTTCGTTTTTCTTCGCCATAGGTTTTAATATATAGCTATAAATATCCATCAAAGGCTCGTCAATGCCCCAACAATACCAGCTGCCGTTATCTTTTAAGGTTTCAAAGGTGTTTGGTATCCATTGTTTATTAAACTCTAACAAATCGTCATAGTTTAAGTTATCGTTTAATACTCCGTCTTTTTCTTTCTTCATTCCATACGGTGGATCGGTAAAAACGAGATCGGCTTTTTGTCCGTTCATTAAATGTTTATAATTTAAAATGTCGGTACTATCGCCACACATAAGTCGATGCTCGCCAAGCTGCCAAATATCGCCGAGCTTTGTTATTGGCTCTGCCTCCTCGTCAACCTCTGGCACCTCGTCCTCTATAACCTCTTTCGGCTCTTCCTCTTCTTCCTCAAAGCCTTGCATATCTTCAAAGTTAAAATCAAAAGCATCTAACGGCATTTCAATTTCTAAAAGTTCTGCCTCAAGCTTTGCAAAGTCCCAAGCTGCCGCCTCTGCCGTGCGGTTATCTACAAGCCTAAATGCTTTTACTTTGTCCTCGTCCAGATCGTCTGCAATAATTACCGGTGCCTCGGTCAAGCCTAATTTATAAGCTGCTTTTAATCTTGTATGCCCAGCAATAATTACATTATCTTTGTCAACTATGATAGGGTTTTTAAAGCCAAAGTCTTTAATACTCTGCGCTACCATATCTACTGCGCTCTCGTTGTTTCGTGGGTTGTTTTCGTAGGGTTTGATGCTATCTAATGGCATCATAATAATTTTTTTGCTTTCCATTTATCATACCTCTCTATATTTCTATAATTCTAATGCCGTGTACAAAAAGCATTAATTTGCGCTTTATAATATAATCTTTTGTTTTAAAGCCCTTTGTATCTTCTACAACCGTATAGCCGTTTTCGTCTATATAACAAAAATCGGCTTTATAGGTTACTGCCTTTTCTATGCACTTGCCTTGCTTGGCTTTTCCCTTGTTAGCGCCTCTGGTGTAAACCTCGGTGCTTGTTTCATATTGCGCCGGTATAAGTTCAAAGCTCTTTTGCAATTCAAGATTTTTAATTTTTCCGCATCTTTCGAGTAGGCGCAACTCGGCATAGTGTTGCGCCTCTTTTCTGCTATCAAACACTATGCCGTTATAGCGCACCTTTTTAGAGTAATATTTATTTTTTATAATCTACCACCTCCGCTATTGTCATATCACTTGCAACATATAAAGCCAAGCGCTTTAAAAGCATATCGTTTGTTGTTGCGCCGGTACGGCGCTTAAACTCCTCTAACTCGCCTACCGTTTTAATGCCTATCTTTTCTGCCAACAACATAATTAAATTTAAATCGCTTTTGCTCATAAGTTCCATACCCCTTTATTATAATATTTTGCGTTAACTTTATCAAAAAATTGTTGCGTTCCGTAGCTCTTAATCGCTCACTTTTTCAAGCAAAAATCTATTACTCATACCTTGTATAAGTAATGTTAGGCTATCGTTTAATTGCCCTCTCGTTTTTGCCCGCTCTTTTAATTGTGGCATCGTTTTATTAAAGCGCCCTTTTTCGTAGCTTATCTGGTCGCTATCTAGCCTTGCAAGTTCTACAAGTCCGCTTTCGTTTCTGCAATATTCTTTTAACTCTGGCGATAGGTTTTTAAAAAGCTCTTTAACTCTTAACCTTGCATTTTCGCCTTGAGTTAAGCCGTTATTTTCGACAAATGTAAAATTAAACATATATGCGCAGCGCCTAACCTCACGCAAGCAACCTTGTAACTCTGCCCAAAGCTCCGCCTCGGTCTTTTCGTATGCTACTTGCATCTTTTCTATTTGCTCTACAATATCGCCAATACGAGGCGCAAACTTTGCGTACTTAATTGCGTTTATTACTGCCTTGTCGCAAACCTCTTTAGGGTATTCCCTTAATATTGCGTACCAAGATGCTAAAAGCATTTCTCTCTCTTCGTCCGTGTGCGCCTTATATGCGTTATCAAAGTTTATGCGTATCATAGCAATATACTTGTTAACATCGTTAATTGTTAATTGTGTCATTACCCAAATAGCCCCCCATTATCTATTTTATCTTGCATACGGCGGTAATCGTCTAAAATAGTGCTATTTTGATTAACCGCTTTTTTATTCTCTTGAGGCTCGTATATATCTTGCCAGTTATTCATTATAGATTTTTCGAGTACCGCTATTTGTACTTTTGGATCGCTTGAAATTTTAAGCAGCTTATTTAGTATGCGCTTTAGTGCAAAATCGGTTAAAGGCTTTTTAATGAGCTTGCGCATCTTGATAAATTCATAAACGGTAGCCTTTACTTTTTCGTCTGCAATAAGGGTATCTATAAGCGCCTCGTAGGTGCTTTCTTTCTTTCTTTCTTTTTTATCATTAGTATTTATACTAGTGTTATCTAAAGATAGGTTATTAGGTAAACTTTGTTTAACACCCCCTATTAAACTTTGTTGCATACCCCCCTCAACTTTGTTTAACACCTCGTTTAACTTTGTTGCATAGTATTCACAAAATTTAACACCGTTAATATATTTTTCGGTTTTTACTATGTAGCCCTTTTCTTCAAGTGATTTTAAATTTTTCATAACACCTTGCTTGGTGCTATTCGTCCAATCGGCTAAATACTGTAAGCTACCGCTAAATACTTGGTTTTCGGCTTGAGAAAAACCGTAGATGCTTGCATATACTATAAGCTCGTTTCCTTTTAATTTTAGATCCGTGAGCATCCAACCTTGTATAACTATATAATTATCTCGGTTTACTTTGCTTTGTGCCATTTCTCGTTGTTTCCCCCTTTGGTAAATAAAAAGCATCTACCGTTTGAGGTGGCAGCCTCGCCCGGTAAATGCTCTCGGTTTGCTAGTATTCGTTTTACTGTTTGAGAGTATCTGCCAATACTAACAAACCTTTTAGAGTTCCACGATCCACGGTTAAACTCTATTTATTATTATAATTAAATTTTTTGAAAAGTCAACACTTTGCGACAAATTTAATTAAAAATGTTGCGTGGTGTTACTATGATATCATAATATCATTTTTCCAAAAAGTTTATAAATTGTTCGTAGCACTCCTCGCATAAGTCTATGCGTTGGCTTGGATAAGATCTTGGTTGCCCTATCTGGTATAAATCAATTCTTGCGCTTTGTGCGCTTAATTGAGCGTTGTTTATAAACTCAAATTCTATACCGCACCTATCGCAAATTATTTTTTCTATCTTACTCATAACTTACCTCTTAATCGGTATGTAATATAAATTGCCTTTCGGTAATACGCAAGCATAGTGCGTTTATTGCGTTGCCTATGTTTTCTAATGTTTGCTCAAGGCTTTTTAAAAGCTCGGCATTAGGTATATAATTAGCTTTATGATAAATATCAAATGCTATTTTATATCGGTCTATTAAGCCGTTTAGCTGCTCGGCTAATTCTACTATATTAAAATTTTCTACCGGCATAACTACCGGCTCGTTTAATGGTATTTTTTTAATGCTCATTTGTTACCTCAATTTTTATTTGTTCTTTTTGTTTTGCTCTCGGTTGGTACTGTCTGCCTGTTTCAACATCGCCTAACTCGCTTAAATTAAAGTCCTTGCAATTCGTTGCTTTGTCAACTCGATTAAGCACCTTATCGTGTCGAGTACAGTAATAAACATCGCCCAATATACAAGAGGAGCAATATCTGCAATAATTAGCCATCTCTACTCTCCTATGTATTTCTTTTTGAGTTCGGCAATTTTATCTGCCATTTCCCAATCGTAACCCTCGCCATTTAAGAAGTCGTTTATAGGTTTCTCAATCTCCGCAAATATCCCTCTCGCCGTTGCCCTCTCTATTTCTGCCTTGTAGTCCTTTAAAAACTCTTGGCTTATGTCGCAATGTATATGCTTTATTATGTGTTGCTCTGGTGTTAGCGCTTGTATGTTTTTTGGTCTTGTTTCTATGTTTAGAAAAATGCCAAAACTTTCTGCGCAGTCCTCGCAATAGCAGCCATTTAAACCGCTTTTGCCAAATGATAAAATTATTTCTTTTTTACAATTTGCACAAATCATTTTACTACCTCTACTTTTGCCGGATCTGCTATGGTTACACTATGGTTGCAATAGTCTAGCAGCTCTACTTGATAAATAGTTTTGTATGTACCTTTATGCTTGTTTTCAATAACACGGTATATATATGCGGTTATTCTTTTATAATAGATGCCGTCATATTTAACCGGTGTAAAGTTAAGCATAGCCTCTTTTACTTGTTCACTCGTCATAATTGCCCCATTGTTCTATACTTTTTAGCTTTTTTCAATTCTTCGCTTTTCTCGTATTTGCACCGGCAATTATACGAGCATACCAATTGATTATATTTAACCTTGTAAATGTGCAGAGCTGCTGGCACAAAGTTTTTACCGCACACCGGGCAAACTCGCTCTTTGATATTTTCGCTTACAATTTTTTTATGTTTCACTTTTCAACTCCTCCACACAACACCAGCTTTGAGGCGGTCTTACAACCAACGCATTATTTGGGCAAATCCAACAATTATCACTAAAACAATCCCTTTCTTTGCACACTTGGTATTTTTTATAGTTCAAAAACTCAAAAAGTTCTTTCGGCTTGTCATAGATTACAAGGTTTGAAATGTGCCAAGCATAAGCCTTTTTGTCATATCCCATATGCGCTCCTCTCGGTATTCCAAGATAGTCAAAAAACTCGTCTTTCGATATACAAGCATTTTCCTCTACCCAACCTGAATTGCATTGATAGATTTCGTCTATCCTATCGCACACAAACTCGCCTATTACTTTGCCATTTATAATGTCGGGGTGTTTTGCATAAATGCTTTCTTTTTCAAGATTTTCGTTATAAATATACTTTGGCAATTTCCCCATAGTGCAATATATATAGCACTTAAAAGGCACATCTATTTTCGGCTTGGTCTTTCTAACCTCAACCGTCTTTTTGCCACTTGCGATAAACTCGCACCATTTCGGCTTTATGCTAATTAAAACTGCTTTCATTCCTCGTCCTCGCTTTCTTGCTTTTCTTTTTTCAAATCCTTTTTCACTCGATTTCTCCAAGCCATCCCCACCAAAACATAAGCTGTCAATGTGGCTATTGCTCCAATCATTACGCAAATTTGTGATACCGTCATCGCTTCTCTCCTATGTATTTCTTTTCACACCGATTGATATTCCATACTCTCAAGTACGGCTATATTCTTCTCGGTTATTTCTAAACCGTATTTTTTCAACAACCTAACTCGCATTCGGTGTTTGAGCATAACCAAGATTACAAATGATAGCGTTGATGTTGTCGAGTTCGACACAAGCAAAACAACCATTGAAACTATCTCGCTCATCTGAAACCTTGATATTATAATTGTCGATATTATTAAAAGCACACTTTGAATTAGCAACGAGGGTATCAACTCAAACAATGTTGTTTTAGCCATTCGCAACTCGTTTGATACAGGAGTAACACCGCTTTCGATAGATTGCTTAATTCGGTTAAATTCCGTTAAAAATCTGTCTTTTCTTTTCATTGTTCACCTATATATTTCTTTTCAAGTTTAGCAAGATCTAAGTCTTTATTAAACATAGCCTCTACACAGTCCAACTCATATCCATCTAATTTGTAAAAGTTATCGTCAATCCATTTGACATATACTGATTTGAGTTTGTTCTCAATCTCCTCAAATATCTCCCTCGCAACCTCGCTTTTCTCGCAATACCCTTTTTGAATTAAAAATTTTGCTGCCGTTTTGCTCTCAAGATATAATAGAGTGTCGGTTTCGTTATATAACAATTCTGCTAATTCTTTTGTTTTTTCTATCTGCTTTTCGGTCAAATTTTCGCATTCCGGGCATACTTGCAAGCCCTCTGGTATAATCGCACCGCAAGCGATGCAACGGTTATTATTCACTTTTTGCCTCCTAATTTAAATAATGTTGTGAAAAGCTAACCGCTACAAACACAACGGCAGCCATTATTAAAATTGCTATTTTCATTTTTAACCTCTTTAACTATGGATCGCATAGGCTTTGTATTCCCTCTCGGCGCTTGCTCGCATTTCTGCCGTGTTTACCGTTTCAAGTTCCGGGTATTTCTTTTGCAGTTTGCGCCTTATTCTTATAATGCTTGCAAAGCTCGGTATACCTAATTGCTTATGATATAAAAGCACGGTTTCAAACCTTGCATATGCTGGTATAAAGTTTTTAAAAACCTCTAAAACAAGTAAAAAATCGTCTTTGCGTGTTTCTGGCTTTTCCGCTAATGCTTTATACACTAGCGGTTGTACATTCTTTATGCGCTCCATAGTGTTTATGCCTCCGGTCTAAAAAAGTCTAGTTTTGTTTGTCCGTTTTCGTCTGCAAAAGAGATTAAATGAAAATTGCCACTAATGATAAAGGCGCTTATATGCTCCTCGCCGGTTACCTTTTGTAACTCTCTAAAGTCTGCCTCTATGCGGTTTACAATTTCTATAACCTTTTCGTTATCCAATTTTATTACCTCCTTTAATGTTGCGTACCGGCGCATCGTATGCGTGCGCCTTGCTTTGTTTGTTTGTTAATAGTCTTAAATTTCCGGGTTTTGTAGTTTCCATATCTGCTCACCACTCAAATTAAAATGTGCTTGGATCGTCTGCCAAAACTTTTTAGAGCCTCGGCTTTTGCCGTTTTCTACAAGGTTAACCGTACTTTTGCTAACTCCGCAAATCTCGGCTAAATTCTCTTGCGTTAAATCGTGATCTACTCGCAGCTTAATTAGTTCTTTGTTTTTCACTCCGTTTTACCTCCGTTTTCTATACTTTTTGCTAGATTGCTAATGTAATTACCCATTGCCTCAATTGCATCATTTATAGCCTTTGATAAAGGGCTTAATTCTTTTGCAATTTCTTTTATTTTTTCTTGAGGTGTGCTAGCCGGTACAAACGGCTTTAGCTCTATAACTCCCTCATTTTGTAGCCTTATAATATCGGCTCTTGTTATATGCCACTTGCAAGGCTCGGCTTTTTCGTATTCCTTAATTGCCTCTGCAAAGTCGGCGCATCTTTCACATACCGGAGTGCTTGCGCCCATATCTCGGTACTCGCCGGCAAATAAGCATTTATAACATTTGTTCATATTTCCTCCTTTTGTTGCGTACCGGCGCGCCGGTTATAAATTAGTGTAAATATCAAATTTCGTTAATGTTTTATCACTTAACTCGTGTATATGCCTATGCCAAAACCAAATTATTTTTGCCATTGTGTTTCCTCATTTTTTTCATTTAATGCAGTCATACCTAAAAGTTTACGCACATCATTTATGGTATGATTTTTAAAAAATGCATCTTGTTCGCCTTGCTTTTTTCCCATTTCATAGCCCTGTATATATGCGTTATTAACAAGTGCGTTATACTCTTTTTTTGTAAGTGTTATCTTTTTAGTTTTCATTTTAAAGCTCCGCCAACTTGCACAAACAAGCATATACAAACATATTATATAGTTCCTCGTGCGTACATTCTCTCCAAGTGGAAATTAAAATAGTGCTATTTACACCCATATTGTTAAACTTAATATCAAAGTGTAAAAAGGTTTCGTCTTGCAGTTTTTCAATGATTTTCTTTGCTTGTGTTTCGGTGTAATAACCGAGTGATATACAAGTTCTTTTATTTGTAATAATAAATCCATTTTCATTGTCAAATTTCATCGTATCTTTACCTCTATAAATGTTGCGTTGTGTAGCTCTATGGGCGGTATTAGGCCGCCCTCTCGGCTTTATTATAAACACTCTTTCTATTGGTCTAACCTCCTACCGCAAGGGCTTTAATTTTAGAGTTTTATAATTTCGTAATTTCTTTTGCTATCTCTTTTACTTGGTTGTCTGTCATTGTTAAGCATTACAGATAATCTCATACACATCGCAGCCTCTTCGTATGTATCAAAAGTCAATTCTTCGTTTGTTTTCTTAAAAATTAGTTTGTACATTTTTGTTTCCTTTTCTGCGCTTGGTGGGTTTTGCGCTCCCTTTAAATACGAACATCTGTTCGCTCCTTATGTACCTATTTTACCATATATTTACCAATTTGTCAATACCTTTTTTTAATTTTTTTAAACTTTTTTTAATTTTCTTAAATTAGGCAATTACAAGAGGCTTTAACTCGCCCCCTCCTCCAGCATCTTAAATAATATATATGTATATCTTTCGGCATCGTCTAAAGTTATTTCTTTAGCTGCGGTTAAATATGTTATTAGTTCAATATATCGTAATATATCGCCCTTTGTTTTATCACAGTTATTTTTTAATATTTTGATATTTTTTTCTAAAAATAATTTTTTTGCCATAAAAACATATTGCCCCTCTCTTGCCTAAAGTAAATTTGGTGTGATATTCTTTAACTAAAAGTTGCGTTTTGTAACTCTTTTTTAATCTTATCAAACATTTGTTCTATTTGTGGAGGTGTAAATAATGGAAAAAGAGGAAATAGGCAAAAAGATTAGAATATTACGCAAAACAAGAGGGCTAACGCAAGAGCAATTAGCCGACAAATTAAACATTAAAAGAGCTACAATATCTAATTATGAAATAGGTAGGCGCTCACCGCATATAAAAGAGCTTGAGGCTATTAGTGAGGCGCTGGGTGTAAACCTTGAGTATTTCGGTTTTGGTGGCGGTGCTGCCGTGGATCTGGTCGCTCGTGCAAAGGTGCTTTTTGAGAGCGATATACCAGCCGAGGAAAAAGCAAAAGTCTATAAAGAGATAATGAAATTATATCTTGATATGGAGGAGTAAAGGGCTATGAGTAAAATAACAGTAAACGAGGTTGCCGAGGCTTTAGGGTGCAGCCCTCAAAGTGTGCGTATTGGCTTGCAAAGAGGTGCGCTACCGTTTGGCTCTGCTATTAAAACAAGCTCTAAATATACCTATGTTATTTATGAAAAGAAATTAAAGGAGTTTATAGATTTATGAAGATGCCAAACGGCTACGGCTCTATTGTTAATCTAGGCAAAAAGAGGCGCAAGCCTTTTGCCGTGCGTGTTACGGTTGGCTATGAGGAAAAAGGCA
>JAEIGA010002257.1_pt1 | contig 30788 bp, 46 predicted proteins | sample 9270691 | NCBI WGS metagenome assembly JAEIGA01 (sample SAMN17057246, study PRJNA624740) | gut metagenome | biome: biome; isolation source: fecal sample | host: Bos grunniens | place: China: Xizang | collected 2019
CTACCGGTCTTAGCGGTACCCGCAGCGGACTTCGTTTTTACCGGCATTTCTGTCGGAACTGACTATCTCTTCGCTCAGCCTTGTCAGGGCTTCAACGCGTCCAACATTTCCCAGTGCGTATCAATAGCACCAGTACTCACCCACAACGGTGATAGTCGATACAGAGTCTCTCGCGAGACTTCCACGGGATTTACTTCACCTAAGCACATTTTGACGTTCGTGCGTAATGGTCAGCATTCCCCGTTAGCCACTTATGTGACCCCTGTGATTACAGGAAAGAAGGATAAGGGCAAGTCTTTGGTTCACCCTCTACGATAAAGATTTCGCATTCTTCCGGCTTATTGGATTCCTGGCGTGCCAGCTTTCCGTTACCTTCAAACGCAAACTTCTTATCGGCAAGATTTGTACGGATTTTATCTTCCTCTTTGCGGATTTTTGCCGACGCTTCAGCGCGTGCAATAATCGTTTTAAGAGTTTCCAAATGGCGGTCGAAATACAGCGGCAATTCTGTATTCAGAATAGACATAATTGCATTCTGGACATCCGTATTATCCAGTTTTGTTTTCGTCTGTCCTTCAAAGCGAGGCGAGGGATGGTTTACCGAAATAACTGCAACCATACCGTTGCGTGTGTCATTACCGGTGAAATTCGCGTCCTTTTCTTTGAGGTTGCCAAGCTCTCGTGCATAAGCGTTGATGGATTTAGCAAAACCAGACTTAAATCCATTAAGGTGCGTACCACCTTCGATTGTGTTGATATTGTTGCAGAAACTTACCATATCTTCTCCGTACTTCTGTACAAAGCAGAACGCTGCATGGAACTGGATGTTATCCTTTTCGCCGGTTACGGTAATGGTTTCTGTCAAGCGCTTGGTGTCTTCGTTGTTACCCACAAGGTAATCAACAAATCCGGCGATGCCGTTCGGCTCATGGAAGGTTTCGGGCTCAGCCTTATCTCGCTCGTTATGAAAAATCAATGTGAGATTGGGGTTGAGGTATGCCGTTTCATGTAACCTATCACGGATTGCCTCTGCCTTAAACTTGGTAGTTTCAAAGATACTTCCATCGGGATAAAATGTAATGGTGGTTCCGGTATGGTCGGTACTACCAACAATGGGCAAGAGCTCGCCCTTTTTGAGTTTCAGTGTAGGTACACCCTTTGAGTATTCATCACGGTAGACATTGCCGTCTCTATGTACATCTACCACCATTTTTGTACTCAATGCGTTTACAACGGATGAGCCAACGCCATGCAAACCGCCGGACGTTTTATAGTTGGAATTATCAAACTTACCACCTGCATGCAGCGTGGTCATGATAACTCTTTCTGCGGGGTATCCTTTGTCATGCAAGTCGACGGGAATACCGCGTCCGTTATCCTCGATGGTTGCTGAACCATCTTTTCTGAGAGTAACGGTAATTTTGTTACAGTATCCTGCAAGGTGTTCGTCTACCGAGTTATCCAGAATTTCATATACAAGGTGATTCAAACCCTTAACAGAGGTTGAACCAATGTACATTCCGGGTCTTTCTCGGACAGGCTGTAGACCTTCCAGTACTGTAATATTTTTTGCACTATATGCCATATATTACCTCCTGGTTTTCATATTAATCATTGTTATCTTTGGCGAATTGAGGAGCAATGTCTAAGAGTAGGTACAAAAGCCTTTTCCGGCAATTGTTAAAGGCTTCCTCAGCAGTTTCTCCATAAGCAATAACATGTGCTTCAATCATATCATACACAATCGATGTGTAGTCGCATATCCATCGCTCCCCTTCGGGCACAACGCCACAAACGTATGAGGGATGAATGGTGTAATTCTGAGATGTTTCTGACCAAGGCTCATTTAATCCGTCCAGCCACGACTTTACATCATTGCGTTTATCGTTATCTGTGCTGGTTAAATCGGCTTCCGTAAAAGGGTAATTCACCCATCCAACTTGCGGACCCTGATGCAGGGAGAGATAACCAATATGTGTACTGTCGATTTGCATACACTCACTCCTTTTCGTCGCCGGTTAAAAGAATGACTTTGGAGCTGTATCCAACATCTGCGATATCAAGGTTTGTAAAGGTGCGATAGTTCAACACCTCATCCTTATTGTCGGCAAAAATAAACTCAACCTTAAAGTCGGGATGCTTTTGCAGAAATTCAATTAATTCTTGTGCTGTCATATTTTCCTCCTGCTTGTTTCACGTGAAACATATTGATTGAATTACTATTATTATACCATAAAACCTACTATTTGTCAATAGTTTTGGGTAAATTTGGAGCAAGAAAAACCTCTTCAGATGTGAAGAGGTTAGAGTGTATGTATCCGTGGGGTGGATTTAAGACAGAAATGTATAAGTGTTGGGTTGGTTGCCGTGCTCAATATCTTGTAGAATTTGGGTGCATGTATCATACTCCTGAGAAGAAATAATGTCTACCTCAGAGGCAGCCAAGGTGGCGATTTTAGCAAATGACACAATTTTGGCTTGCTCTGTGGCGGGATAGGTACACACTTTCTTTAAGCTGAACTCCAAGAAATCCTGCAACAACTCTCTCCACATTCCCATGAGTTCGGAGACTGTATATTTTATGTAGCCAGAGTGTTGTACTGGGGCAAAAACGAGAAAGTATGGTTCGTCGCCATTCATACGTCTTTGAATACATGCTGTGGCAGCTTCAACTTCTTCGGGGGTTAATATGGTGAGCATTTGCATCGTCTGTAACCGATGCATAATATGTTGTGACAGGAGATGGGCAACATTCTGATTGTCTACCGGGATATTGGCAACATCATCCACTACCTGATTAATACGGAGCGAGAATTTACGTCTGGTTTCATTCAGTAAATCCAACCCTGTACTTGTGTCTGTGAGTTCGATAGGCTGGTTATAATCCATCAATGCCTCCTTGTTAAACGCGAACCTCAGCGATGATGTTCGTGAGTTGATTAGCCTTTGATGTATAACGTGCAATATCGGCATCTGTCACGAGTGATGTGTTGAGACCGACCAGCAAATACGCCTTAGCATTCTGAATATTATTCATTGCACACTTCAGAAGGCTGCGGGTTTCGCCTTTATCAACATTAATATGAGGAGTGGGACCGGAGATGCAGTATTCAACATACATCTGTGCATTAAGCAGGGCCTCCTCGCACTTATTGAGTACTCTATTCTCAAAAAACGCATTCATCATTTCTCGCGAAACAAAGTTAACGCTTACATCGTTGGGTACTTCAAGACGCACGGATACTACTTGCCAACGCGCCAATCGAATTGCCGCAGAGCAGTGATGCACTTCATCCATGGTGATGAGACCAATGTGATATGCTGCCATAGCAAAGGCGCGCAAATCAGAGGCTTTGGTCGCATTGCCATTCTCCTTGGTGATGTTGTACAGTTCTGTGTTGATGTAATGCGCAATATCCTCTCTCAGTCTGACGATACCGTGCATGATTTCGAAATTACTCATTTTTAGCTCCTTCCAAGCGAGTGTAGAATTCTTCGGGAATAAAGATAATTTTGTCGGGAGTATAGTTTCCCTTCTTGTAATTGCGGAGCATATCCATACCCTTCTCAAACTCTTCTTTCTTTAAAATTTCGAATTCTCGACCGAATTCGAGAATGAGGGTGTTAGCCGCAAGCAGGTCCTCGATGGAAAACATACTCAGTACGCTGCCCGCTGTGGTAAAGCGAGCAAAGTTGTCGTTGAGACGTTCCTGTAAGTTAATTTTAAAGACAACGTTTGTTTCGGCAAAACCATAATCCTTGCAATAATGTTCTTCGACTTTTTCGAACGAAATTTCGTTTCCACTGTCGGTAGTGAGTAACTCAACAAGAATCTGGCATGCAGATTGATATTCGATGTCAGAGATGATGTCAAGGCAATTGGCGACTGCACACACACCGCTCATCTTGTCAAAAGCGAACTGTAGTTTTTCAGGTGTTTTGCGCGTGTCGTTATTGACCTCTTGCAACATTCGATTTAACTTTTGCGTCAGTTTCTTGCGAAACATATTGACGACGATAATCCCTTTGATATCGGTCATGGTTACATTCTTATTCTTGTCCATTGGTTTGTCCTTTCTGCATATCTTCGAATCGTTTCAGCATGACATCCATACTGTTGTTCAAAGACTGAATGTTATTTTTGAGATTAACAAGGGCATCTCGATATTGGGGGTAGTACTTTTTGCCGTGGGATGCAAGAGGAATGATGAAGAGTTTTGTTTCATCAATATACTTGCGCATTTTGGGCATAGTGAATTCATACAGAGTGGATGAATTATGTAATCTATCGCTCAACTTAATGAGTAATGCCTTGGGGTTGTCGCGAATCTTCGAAAAGTAGACGCTAAGTTCGTGCTCGTTCAAGCCGGGCTCCTTGGAAAGCAAAGCCACAATTTCCAACACTTCAGGGCTTAAACCGAATTCGGTAATCAATTCTCTGCCTTTGAAGGGGAGCTTGTCTGTGCAATCTTCCAAGATGTCGTGGCAAAGGGCTGCTGCAAGAATGATATCGTCATCAATCTTACAATTCACGAGGGTGCAACAAACTTTAAGAGGATGAAGTATGTAAGGTGTGCCATCTTTACGACACTGTCCTTCGTGCATCAATTCAGCAACAGAGAGTGCAATTTGCATTTGCTGAAAACCTTTGGCTGTTGCATAACCGCGTAAGAATATGAAGGGCTTAATATACTTGGCGGTATCTTCTGCGTTAAAAGTGTGATTAATTTCAAGAATTTCAGTGTTTTTCATATCTATTTCCTCCTTAATTAATATCTATATATCAAGAAAGACAGTGCGCATTATATTTGTGCACAAGAAATTCTTTCCATGTCTTGAGGATGCAGAATAGGCGGGGTTTGCACCCCGCCTGTGGTATCACCAAGAAGAGCAATAGGTGATAGTCTGCGTATTGAAGTCAGTGGTTTCGAGCACGTTATTGATGATTTCTACCGTCTTCTCGACGCCGTGGATGTAGTATTCATCATAACTGTCGTCGCCAAAGAAAAATCCGTTGCAAGTGGGAAGTAGTTCTGCACATGCTTCCTTGTTGTCCACAACCTTACCGGGCTCAGTCATTACCTCATGACCGTTCTCCTGGGTATAACGAATACCGGTTTGGATAACACCATCTTTGAGACGTACAACTTCAAGCACCTTCTTGCACACATCACGAAGGGCTTCGAGCTGTTCGCGGGATACAATGTACATGTCGCAATTATCGTTGCCATCCTGGACATTGTCAACGAACCACTTATGGATGTGGTTTTCCTTGCGCCAGTAACCTACGGGCTCATACAGCATCTTATGAGGATGTCTGCGTGCAACGTCCCAGTAGTAATACTTTTCGGTGTAAAGAGGCTTGAGAGCTGCAAGAGCTTCGGGGGTAACAAGCGCTTCATCGGCGTGGCACCAATCGTAAAGGGTGCATTCGTAACCGGGGTGTGCTGCTTTATAGTCTTCAAGGTCAAGATAACCTTCTACAGCATTGATTGTGGCGATGTCATACCCTTTGGTGGTATAACGAGAGAGGTACATGTCAAGTCCCATATTAAAATCCTTCCTTTCACTGTGGGCTTTGTGCCCGTTTCAGTATCTATATTATATCATAATACAGTACATTTGTCAAGAGTTTTTTGAAATATTTTCCGACTTTTTTCGCTGAATATCTGCAAGTACTTTACTTGCTCCGATACGATTAGCGCCGGCATCCAAGAACTTTTCTGCATCTTCTACGGTAGAGATTCCGCCGGATGCTTTGATGCTCTTAAATGGAATGAGGTGCTTTTTGAACAGTTCAATATCTTCGACAGTTGCACCACCACCGTTATAACCGGTGGATGTTTTAATGAACTGTGCACGTGTTTTATTGATAATATGACAAGCATACACCTTGTCTTCTTCGGAAAGAACGCCCGTTTCGACAATAACCTTAACGATTCTTTTGGGTGCAGCATCACAGACCTGTTCGATTTCATCCAGCAAGATAGCTTCACATCGCTCCTTGAGCATACCAATGTTAATCACCATGTCGATTTCATCGGCGCCGAACTGGACTGCTTTCTTTGCCTCATATCCCTTAACGGTAGGAATGGTGTTGCCATGCGGGAACCCTACAACCACACACAACTTAGGTGTGGGTTGGCAGTACATATCTGCGTACAAATCCAACAGTCCCCTTGCAAAGTGCGTGTAATATGGAGCCACACAAATGGAGTGTGCTCCTTCAATTACAGCATCGCGGCAGAGCTTGTCGATGTCTTGATGGGTCGCATCAGGCTTCAAGCAGGTATGGTCAAGTGCTTCTAAAATGTGTTTATACATGTGTGTTCCTTCTTTCAGTATGTAACATTTATTATACTATTATTATACCATAATTTCCTCCTTTTGTCAATAGAAAATGGGGAAAAATTGTAAGGAAAGAGAAAATCCCGCTTGTGAAAGCGGGATTTGTATTAAAGTGTTTGGGTCCACATACAAATAAGTGTGCCAAGAATTGCGGCGGGAAGTGTGCTTATCAAATTTGCATAGCATCTACTTCTCAATGTTACGTTCTGGTCAATAAAGGACTTCACGAACATGACAATGCTGAACACACATACACCTATTGTGAGGAGAATGGGGACGCTGTAGAAAAAATGTGCAAGGATATTCCAATCCAATGCATAGAGAATGGCGGGCGTTATGTACAAACTGAACGGAATCCAGAGAGGGGCTGCATATATGATACCGTCAATGATTGTTCGAGTGAATTTGCGCATGTTACCCCTCCTTTATGTGGGTTTGTGTATACGAATAATGTATGTTGGAACCATAGTTCCGCTTTCCTTAAATGCACCGGCTTCTACGGGAACGATTTCCGCGTTACTAACGGTCAGGAAGGCGCGGAAGGCTTCACTTTTGCTGTCTTCGCGGAAGAGTCCTGATGCGCCGATAACGGAAACAAGTATGCCGCCAGGCTTCAGCATAGAATAAGCGTGGTGTACGTGTTCGATATCTTGGTGTTTTGAGAATGGCGGGTTCATCACAATGCGGTCAAACACATTGGGTTGATAGCACTGCAAAAAGTCACGACCAACAACTGTTTGGTAGGGTTTTGTACACAAGTACTGTTCCATATTGGGATTGATTTCAATCCCTACCAAGTCGCGAGGGTGATATGACCAGGCGACATCAGCCAGCGCACCATTACCGCATGACGGCTCCAATACAACAGAATCTTCTGTGATACAAGCCATCTTGCAAACTAATTTTGCCACTGGAAGCGGCGTAGGGTAAAATTGTAGTTCCTTCTTGATATCTGCCACTTTTCCGGTCAAAATCGCATTACGTATTTCCTCGGTGGGGTCATGGTCGAAGACATGTCCTTGAGCTTTGCGATTCCATTTGCCACCGAGTTTGGCGAAAACCTTGTTGATGTCTTCATATTCGTTGCGCTGCAGGGTGACGGGCGGCAACTGTACTGTGTATACAGGAGCATCAAGAATTGTGACCTGACGCAGCAATTCTCGTGTTTTGTCTGAAATATTCATGTTATCTCCTTGTGTGTTAATTTAGATGTTTCCGTTTAAGCCGGCGACAAAAGCATTGAAGAAATTGATACACACATTGCACATATACGAGGCGAGTACGCCGGCAATCGCGCCGCCAACAGTGCCACTTAACAATGGTTTGTAACTTTTGTCAAGAATGGCGATAATCATTCCGGACGCAAGTCCAACAAGTGTGCAGATGGGAATAAATAGCATAAGCGCTCCTTATCTCCACTGTTTTGTGGTGGTGTCCCACCATTGGGTTTCACGTACACCATTCATGATGTGGCTACGTCGGAGATAATTTCTCCCTCCTTCATTCAGGCGCTGAAATGCCTTGCCTTCGTCGGTAGTAAACACGACGTTATAGTGGTTCGAGCCGGAACCAAGAATTTCGGGTTCTTCCCTGCCAACTTCATATACCCATTTAATTTCGGGTTTCGGGAGCGTGATACCGGTCATGTCAAATGCAAGAGTTTTTGCCAAGGATGCATTTTTGAATGCCTTATCGTCTGTGACTTCGCAAATGACACGTAATTCATCGGGGAAAATGATTTCATCGTCTTCGTGAGTCAGTTCGATTTCAACGATGGCGTACTCTTTACTGAAAGGATACACGTCGATTTCGAAGTACTGGTTTTCCCACGTGAGACAGTATCTTGTCTTGCGAATCGGATGCATTGTGATGTCTGCATCCATTAACAGGCGCAGATATTCGTCCTGAGAAATGCGCTGTTCAATTTCGATGCGCTTTACTTCGGAAACCTTGCGCTTGGTTGTTTTGATATAGACGTAATTGCCGTTGGCGCCACGCTGACGGACACGTACTTCATCGCCGTCGGGTGCATTCAGATAAGTCTGGATAATTTCCACCTTATTGCAATAAGGATTCTGTTCCAGCTTAGCGATATTGGGATAGTGAATCAGAAATTTCCGTTCAATTTCAAAAGGTTCGGGTTCACCTAAGAACGAAGCAATCTCGGAAATGAGACGCATCATTTTGTCATGGAAATTCGTAGAGTTATCAATGACTCTGAAATGTGGATGTCCGGTATACGAAGAAATAATACGGTCATCCTTCTCTCTTGCTTGTTCGGGTGTCTCTGTTCGTGCAGCATTGTTGCCGGTATCTTCTTTGCTGGGGTCATTCCATTGATAGTACTCTTCTGCACCTTTTGCGGCGGTTACCAAAGAAAACACCGCTTCGTAGTTGTCTCTCATATGTACTTCGCTGGTGCGAAGCTCTTTCATGAGAGTTGCATACTCGGCTTCGGAAAGATACGCTTTGGCGTCGGGGATACCTCGGTCACAGACAATCAGAATCTTTTCGGAGTCCATCCGCATTGCGGCGTGTTCATACATCGCCTCTTTTTGAATCTGCAATTTTGCCAGGCATTCCTGGAATGTCATGTTTCCACAAGTCCAGGGGGCAACACCACCCGTGATAAGTTCCGTGGCAGTTTCGGGCACAAACAGTACGGTATACCCGCACTTAGTAAAATGGTCCTGAATCCAAGTCATAGCGGTGGATTTTCCGGCACAAGGACCGCCGGTGATAACAATTTTGTTAACGGTCGCCATAAGAGTTACTCCTTTCTGTAATGGGGCGCTTTAAGCAAACACGCAAAACTTTCTCATTGGGTTGAATGGCGGATATCAGTTCCCATCCTTCTTTTCCCCATTGATTGAGTTTGCCTTCAATTTGACATGCGGCTTTATCGACAAAGTCGAATACAATATATTCCCACTGCATGATTACTCTCCTTTGAGCAATTGATATGTCTTGTTTCGGTTCTCAACATTTTCATCATGCAACGAGGGTATGTATAGCTCACGCTGACACTTCGTGCATGTGGCTATTTTAGCAGCATAATCAAATTCGATTTCACGTACCTTAGCGTGTTCTTGTTGAACTGTGATGTTGTATGTGCGCTGAGTGCCGCAGTTGGGGCAGAATGCTGTGGGGCAGGACTCTACGGGAGCATCCAACTCAGTATCAAAAATTGTGTTTACCTCTGTGATGGGGCATTGTTGAATGTTATTTGCTCCTAAAATGCACTTATCTTGGATATCAATAAGGTTGTTTGCAACTCGCACAGGGATAGGTTGATAAAACGGACAACTGGTGCAGTTATCAGGTTTGGTATCACACAAAATAGTAAATTTCATGGGTTTCTCCTTAGGAATGGGATTTGGTAATAATATTATATCATAAATTCGTTGCGTTGTCAAGGGTTTTGGCAGTTTTTGGACGAAAAATCACGTCGAAAAATATCGCACCAAAATACATGCTTGTGCACAACAGGAATGGTAATGTCATTATTAAGACAAATAAATGAGGAGGACTCCTATCATGGCTGACAAAAACGTTGAAGTTCGCTGCTTGGAGAAAATCCTCGCAGCGCAACAACCAAAGGGTGCATCTGCAGAGCGTGTATATACGTTACTAAAGAATGCAAAAATTCTCTCTGATATGACACAAGAAGCCCCGGATTTTGTATTGGGGTTGAATGATACGGTTATAGGATTGGAACACTTTTTGGTTGATGTGTTAATTACAAATGATGGCTCTAATGCCAGAATGGTTAATAAGCACCGCCAGAACGCTTTGAAAGGCAAAAAGATGTCGTATCGAAATCTAAAAAGTGTCAACTCACTTCCTGAGGTCAAGCAAAAGCTGCGGCATGGTGTGTTATTATTTGATGAGCATCATTTTTTACAAGAGCTCACGCGTGTTTCGCAAAAACACGGAATGTCCACAAAAGGATATCGCGCGGATATTGCAAAATACGGTGGCAGTCATCATCTCATTGGTGCAATGATTGAGATGCCTTGTCAAACAAATGGAACATTTGAGTTGTATTACGCGAATGGAAGTAGCAAAAAACGTCGCTTAAATTGTGCGCCATTGACATATAACATGATATCAATTATGCAGCGCACGTTAAAGGGCTTTGATTTTATTGTGATTTTGGCGGAGACATTGCTCAATGAATTACCGCGTGATGCGAAAGTCTATTGTATCTGGAAGAATGATTTTTCCGCTGCGATACAAGAGCAACGCATCCCAGTGTGTACATCTTTTAAAGTGAGATTGGAGGAAACATCATGAATAACAAGGCAAAGTTGGGAGTTCGCGTTATGGCGGTTATCCTTGCTCTGGTTACAGTTGCTGGTATCATTTTGCCGGTAATTGTTCGCTAAAGACAAAAAGCCCCATCACCAAACGGTGATGGGGCTTTGTTTTGTTAGGTGTCTTGGCGGGACGGGCTTGTAAGCCAGTCATGACGCAAGGTAGCCAATGCCTTGTCTACCTCTTCGATTTCAAGGTAATTACACTGACTATCGGGCTGAATGTCGATGCAGAGGTCGAGCAAGGGGAGTGCCTTAATAGCCTCTTCACTCATACCGCCTTTTGCCTCGGAGCACCAGCGATAAACGCAGGCGCCGTCATTGATGAGACGTTTAGCAAGCATTTGCATAACGACGTTCACAACGAAGCAGAGTCGGGTTTCTTCCGAAGGGAAGCGTTTGTGAAGCTGGATATTTTCGAGATGGGTTGTGACATACGATTCCACGTCAGTGCGCAAAACAACCACGGGAGCAATATTTGCGCTGTTTACCCGCTCCTCAATATGAGTGAGCAATTCTGTGTAAATCAGGGAGGCGAGCTCCTCGAGGTCGAGGAAGTCTGCATTACGTGCAGTGTCAGCTTTGGTCAGAAAATTCTGAAATACGGTAGTGTTTTCCATTTTTGTTTTCCTTTCTGGGTGGTCTTTTTTAGACCTGTTTTTTGTTTTTGTTTTTTGTTTTTATGTTTTTTTTGATTGGAACATCCATTATACATACTAACGACACATTCACATCGTTGCCTTGCATATATAACACATTTACACATCCTTACACTAACGGCAAGAGCCTTGCATAGAGAATGTAATTCCTTTATTTATGTGAACATATTATTCAGGAAGGATGGTGGGGCGACATCCGGCTGAAGTAATATGAAGTTTTTAATTTAATATAACTACTGTCATCATTATAGAGGTAGAACCTCAAATACAACTATATAATGACACTTATAAGGTTTTAACAAATGGAGGTAGAAATATGAGTTATTCTTGTTCAATTAGTTTTAAACAATTACCACTTGAGGATGTCTCGCAATTTTTGCGTACATTTAAACAGTGTTGCACTGAACATTTGCGTGACATTGCCCAAGACGAATGGAGTTATGTGCCATATATTAGGCGCAATGACCTAAAACCATTGAGCGCACCTATGTCTCGTGAAGAATGGCGAGCTTTATCCGACCAGGAAAAGTCCGAGTTGCTTCCTCGTGATTTTCGCAATGTGGATGACCGTGATATTAGCGAAGCACGTGGCTGGATGAGAAGTTGCGTTTTTTATTTTCGATATGCGTATGATAGCGAACGTCAACTCTTGTCAGTCTTTGGAGTTCCTGATGCAGCGCGTGAAGTTTTTGATGGCACTGTGTATTTTCAAAACAGTTGTGACCAGGACTATGAGCGAAAAGAGTATGAAGGCATTAAGCCGTTCGAGGCCATTTGGGATAAATGGAATAACGCTCCCGAGGCGGATATTTTAAAATATTACAACTCAGAGCACAATTGTTCTTTGTATGATGATATTCGCAGCGAGGACCCAGAGCGCTTGAAGGAAGAATACGACCGTCGTATTGCATATTACCGTCGTGATGCTGCTTATAATGAAATCTGGCGCAATTACGAACATAGCTTGTATGACGATACAGATTCATTGTATCTTGGTTTATACAACAGTCATGACATCCGGGAAATGAATATCTTTTTAAAGGCTTGTCATGATGCATGTGTCAATGATAAAGAACAAGCAGAAGTAGAATGGGTAGAAGCATGTTTAGGCATTCGCCAAGCATGGTTTGACCGCATTAAGCGTTTTACCGAAGCATCTGGTGGCACATGTGACGCCAAGGAGGAATTGAAAAAGTATTTAGACTCCAATCCTGGATTCTTGGAAAAATATCCTCAATACAAAGAAGCGTGTGAAGCAGTATTGCATTCTGATGGGGAAACCGAAAGGGGGACCGATGATGAACCACGATGACATCTTATTTGTTATCCTTATGTGTTTGTTGGTGTTCTCTTTTGTCCCGCTGTTATGGCATCGAAAAACCACAGCAACGTGCATTAATCAAGAAGAGCGTCAATTACCTGGTTTGCATGTAAGATATAGACTGCGAGGCAACGAGCCACCACATTTCTATCGGCACACATTTGAATGTCAGAAGAATGGAGAATTTTATACACTTCGACAATTATGCTTTATTCATTTACCAATGCAAATAGGTAGAGAATACACAGTCTTTGCTTGTCCCAAATTGGGTACAGTCATGACTGTTTCCGGCATTGGTATGCGCAGTGTATTGATTGCGCTAATGTGTATTGCTATTTTTTTCTTCTAATAGATAACACCCCTATCAAAATGATAGGGGTGTTATTGTTGTGTTTTATTGCGATATTATGTTTGTGGGCACAGCAAATTAAGATATTGCTTGACGACCCAGGTGAAATCCTTGTGCATAAGAGCGGGGTTTCCCCAATCGATACGTCTGATAATTTCCCAACCGATTGAATTAACCATAACGGAGGTCCAATTGGGACGCTCGCGATGAATCACTGTCACCGCATTATTGTGCGCCAATTGCAATGCTTGTGGACCAAGTTTGGTATTCAGTTCTGCTCGGGATTTTCTTATAGTAGAATATAGCATTTTGCTACCTCCTTTCAATGTGATACTTTAATTATGACACAATTGTTGCAAATAGTTTATCCCTCCGAGACGGAGGGATAATTTGTTTCATTAGGGATTTTTTGCGTAACAACCACTCACTGATGTGACATCATATGTGGCATCTTTTACGCGCCAGCCACTATAACTCATAAATCTTGTCTTTGCCTTAATGGTAGACAAAAATTCATTAGTGTTTAGGGCATTTTGAGTGTTGTGTACGTAAATATTGGCATGAACGTTTATTGTTTTGTGAAAGTACACGGGTACACACGTGGCGGACGAGTTTACACCCATTCCCTCATAATTCTGGTAACAATATTCAGGTGCAATGTATGCTCGTTGGGTATTGTTGTAATTATCGGCGAGTTCTTGCGCCAGGGAATTTACTTTGATGCACTTGCTCAGAATATTATCAACACGAGGTTGAAGTGCAATCTTCTCTTCCTCGGAAGGCATCTTATAATCGTTAAGGGTGAGATAAAACAACTCGACCACTTCATTATAGTACCAAACATGTTCAGCGGGGATATGTAGCTGTACAGTGCCTTGTAAAACGTGCGAGGAGATGCCAAGGTCGCTCCATTGGCTATTCGTTTCAATAGCAATTAAAACGCTACGCAAGTCGATATTGCGGTAATACTGACGACCGTCGATTTTACCAAAGCCGGCATCTGAACTATGCACCTGCTGTCTTACGTACAGAACTAAAGGAGAATACAGTGCGTCTTTGTATACACTATATCCGGAACGATGTTCTGAGGTGTGCGAGAAAATGATGTCAGGAGATTCATTTTGTTGTACCACCGTGACGTGTCCAAATTGCACATTCGAAATGCTTTCTGCAAACTCATTGGTTTCGAGTTCGGATGCAAATGAAACGTTTTCGTTTTTGAGCCACTGCGGCACATTCTCTACAAGCCAAGGAATACTGATGCATAATACCAACACAGTAATCCAAATACCTAATCTGCCTTTAAACATTGCTTACCTCCTTTGGGGTTTGTAATTCATTCAAGATTTCTTGGGGTGTTCTTTGAGAAATAGGGTCTTGGCGATTTACTTGAATACAACATTTATCAAGTTCTTCAGTAATCGATTTAGACACCAATTGAACCGCATCTATAAGCGACGCCTTGCTTTCGGCATCAACGGTTTTCATCGTATGCAATAGTTCCATTAGCGATTCTAATTTGCGACAGAGTACACTGGGCACATATACCACTCTTTCAGGGCGTGTCTTTAATGCAATTGAAAGACTCTTGCATGTTTTTCGAAGGGAAATTAAAAAATCAAAGTGCTGCTCATTAATCAATGTTTTGCACTGTTCTTCTATCATTTCGAAATACAACGCCATGGATGTCGGCACGGCGAGATTGTTCTGAGGGGCATTTATTGGCGCCATAGGCGCTTTTGGAACTGGGGTAGGCGTGGATACCTCTGCGCGCTTAAACGAGCGTACGCGGGCTCCTGTGGCGTCTACGGCGTCTTTGAGCATATCAATGTGCTGAGATAACCGCTCTACTGCTTTGCATCCGGTACAACGGTGTCTGAGATAGTTAGCGTTATCACATTTGGTGCACTTGGTTTTACGGTATAAATCCATTTTATCCTGCTCGCGTTTTAAGCGGCGATGTAGTGCATTATATTGCCATGAGACGATTGCCTTGTTTGGGATTTTGGAAATAGCCCATGCAGGTGTAATCAGCACGAACTGCTCGAAACATGCAAGGGCGATATCAAATATGATAAAAGTCATTGCAAACTCTATCCATGACAATTCCATATGGATGTATAAATACAAAGGAACGCAAATATTCAGGATAAGATTAAGAAATTTCAAAAAACGGGTGAAACCGAACGGTGCGATTTCATAGAGAATTACCGCTCGCGATTCTGCATCAAACAGGCGATAACATCGCTTGGGATTCCAGTAGAACATGTGTGCTCCTTTCTTAAATTTTGTGTCTATCCATTGCCAAAGTCTCTTCCACATTTAATCCGATGTTGCCGTAATACGCAAAACACAAGCTGGCGGCGATTGCGCATATTGTGTCTGTGTCTCCGTAATAAGAGAGAATCTTGCGCATACATGACAAATAATCTGTGGTTTCGTAGAAGCAGCGAATAGCAAACGGCACCGCATAATTGGCGAAGAGACTGGCTCGTGAAATGGGTTGCGTTGCCTTGACTTCAGGTAATGGTTGAGTCGTGTCATAATAAGACGACTTATACAAATAGTTATCGGTCACGGGACCGTAATGTTCTTGGCAATATCGGATAATATCTTCTTTGCAGTATCCATGTAGTGCCATCCAAACACATACATTTAACACTATGGATGCTTTTACACTTTCCACATGGTCGTGTGTGACCATCACGGATGATATTGTGTGGTGTATCATGGTCAGAATATCGTCATAGTAAAACGCAATTGGAGCGATTCGCATGGCACATCCATTGCCGTAGCTATGGTATCCTTTTGTATTGTCTACATCTGCTCCTTCTGCCCAACCAACAAATGCGCTTCCATAACCGGCACCTTTTTCTTTTTTATATGCGGCAATATATGCTTTTCGAAAATCAGGCTCTGATGGGTTGTCCAGAATTGCCTGATAAGTTGCTTTTGTTAATACGGTATCATCGGTGTGAAATGATTTTCGGGGAGGTAATTGCATGGTTTCTGCTTGTAGATAATCATGTTCGGTAAATTCAAGTGAAGAGCCGATGATATCTCCGACGATAACAGCATCTATTGCCTCTTCTGCGGTATAGGGCGCACGCCCTATGCGACGGATTTTTTGCGGAAGTAAACGGGTCACGAGATAATTGATGTCAGGATGGTTCATCATCTCCCGTGCCTCGTCACGCAAGAAGTCGAGGTCTTGGTTTTGACAAATCACCGCTTCTATTTGGGAAGGCGATAGATAGTTCTCAGCCATCATGGCTTTGGCGTTGTTGATGGCTAATTCGCGATATTTTTCCTCAGAACTTTTTTTAGGTTTAGTACGAAAAAGATGAGATTTAAATAAATGCGAGAAAAACATAATACCTCCTTAAATGAAATAAGCCCGCAGTTGCGGGCTCATGTTAAACCAATTCTTTGATAGATTCTTTGGTTACCAGCAAGTGCATATATGCGAGTTTGTCGAGGGCAAACTTTTTGATAACAAGGTCAACAGGTTTATCGGCAAGAGCGTCAGAGTAGTACAAATACATAGCGTTATTAATAAACAGGCTGCGTGTGCTCTTGCTGCGCATGTCGTATGCAGTCTCGTACATTGCTGCATCATAAATGTTTTCATTGACGTAATTTTTGATTTCTCTTTTATCAATGAATAACAATTCCAACTCTTCGATATCTTCAAAACTCTTCATGTATCCATAAGAATTCACCTTCGCTTGTTTGATAAAAGCCAACACATAGACATCTGTATCGAGTTCGGGCATGACAAACCAACCGGGCTCGGTATTTGTTAAAACGCTGAACGAGAACGAGTCCTTCGGCTTATTAATAGCGGACTTGGTGAGTTGTCCCTTAATGACGTGCTTTTCAGTTCCGTTAGGAATGTCGATTTCGAAATGCACTTCTTTGCCGGGATTGAATTCAACGGATGCATAGAGGCGTTTATAGACATATCGGTCTAAAAATTCCAACAGACAATTTTCCTGGGTGTTTTCAGAATACTTGTTTTGATTGGTATTATAGCTCATTATTTCTCCTTTTGGTCTTGCTGGACCTTGCCTTTGATTTGTCGTTGTCGCGGAGATTCGAGATGCGATAACTAATACCTGCAACAGCGACGATGGCGATATTGATGATTGCGTCCACAACGAGTGGGGTTAAAATCACGGACCACCATGGCATGTTAATGGTATGTGTAAGTTTCATGACAACATAGCCACACATCAAGCCGATACCAGACATGATAGGCAGTGGATGCCATTTAGTTCCGAGAGGGTGGGAAGTAGAGATACTTGCCATAACTATTCTCCTTACTGTTTAGGATTGATATAGGCGGCACTCTCTTTGAAATAGAGAATACCTGAAAGTAGCGCAAAGAGTGTGGATGTCCACAATAATGCAGTAAAAACGATGTTAATTACATGATACAGGATGGTAGACGGTAACATGATGCTTAACACGTACATTCCGATAATGCCACAAATAATGGCTATCATTTGTGTGACTGTTTTGAGTTTGCCCCAAATGTTTGCGGCAATCACTTTTTTTGTCTTAGAGGAAACAGCGATTAATCTCAATGATGAGATGGCAAATTCACGAAACAGAATGATGAACAACGCCCATTCAATTCCCCATCCAAAACCCTTCGCCAAAAATGCAATCAGCGCGGCTGTTGTGAGCATTTTATCGGCTAATGGGTCAAGAAATTTACCAAAGTCGGTAATCATATTTCTACTCCTTGCAATGTATCCATCCAACCAATCTGTGATGGAAGCAAGAGCGAAAATAATCAATGCAACCAGATAATGATGAGGAAACTCAATTAGCATGGCGGCTGTGAAAAGGGGCGTCATGCAGATACGCATAACGGTGAGTTTGTTGGGTAAATTCATGTAGAATCTTTCTCCGCGGAAGGATGCGGCGTGGCAACTCAAATAGTTGCCGCTGTGTCCCTGATGATATGTACGTTGCTATATCCTTCGATGGTAGTGGGGATTTCTGCAATTTCATGCATATATCGTACATAATCAACAGTAAGCTTAATGTTTCTTTGTCGTGCACGACGCATATGTTCGCTAATAGTAGGAATGATAAAGAACATTTCAATATCTTCGTCAGTAATTTCGCGAATGGCGTCAATATACATTGGTCTGCGTTTCTGGCAAAGCAACGTATGCTCTAATACAACTTTTTTACCACTTCGGAGCGCATCTTGTAGTGCAACTTTGCATGCTTCATATGACTCTAAGATGGTATCGGGGTTGATAAGGCAATTTTGTTGAAAATCGTAAATATCAATCACGGTGCGGTCTGGAAAATTTTGTTTGATAAACGTAGATTTTCCGGCGCAAGTTGGTCCGGCTACAATAATTACACTCATTTGCTACTCCTTTCGATAAAATAGTTTGCACTTCATATTATATCATAAAAAATGGTAATTGTCAATAGTTTTTGAAAAGCGCCGCCAAGATAGCGGCGCTTTATCTTACTTCAACTTATTGCCACATTTTGCGCAGAACATTGCGTCAGGAGCTGCAGGTGCTCCACACTTAGTGCAGAATCCGCCTGCGGGCTGCTCGGGCTTTTTCGAACCACACTTAGAGCAGAACATATCCTGGCAAACGTTACCACACTGACAAGTCCAACCACCTGCAGCGGGAGCGGCGGGAGCGGCAGGCTGTACAGGAGTCTGGTACTGGGGCTGCTGACCCATCTGATACAACTGACCAGCATTCATGCCGCCGCCCTGATTCATTGCCATACCCATGCCAAGGAATCCAGTCATAGCGCCGGCTTCATTACCTGCTGCGGTTTTCATAGCCTCGCCCTGTGCTGTAATCAGACGAGCTGCGCCCATATTGGGATTCATGAGGATAACGTTATCCTCGAGCTCGGAGAGCTTCTTGCGCTGCTCCTCAGGGATGGAGGGAGTGCTAATATTCATAGAGAATACTTCAATACCTCTCTTACCCCACTGGTCTTTCATCTGCTCATTCAAAATGGCAGCGAAATCATCAGCGTATGCAGGAATTTGGTCATATGAAATGTGCTTTGCAGAAACCTCTGCCATAGCGGGCTGAAGTGCAGTCATCAACTCTGCCTTCAAGGTAGCGTCGATGCGGTCACGTGTGTAGTCCTCTTCAACGTTGCCCGACACCACGGTGTAAAACTTGATGGGGTCAACGATACGATAGGAATATGTACCATTCATACGCACGTCAACGGTGAGCTTGAAACCAAGCTGTTCGTTAACAACGATGCGGAAAGGAATGGGATTGGGAGTACCAAAGCGGTTATCAGGGATTTCCTTCAAGTTGAAGAAGTAAACGCGCTGGTCCTTTGCGGTGTCGCCGCCAAAAGTAAAACGCTTACCCATCGTCTTGAACGTATCGAGGATACTCTTACCGAGAGAGCCTGCAAAAAGGCTGGGTTCGGTAGAAGCATCATAAACGAATTCTCCGGGCTCAGCGCAGATTTCTACAACCTTGCCCTGTTCAACGATAATCATACACTGTCCTTCATTGACTGCGATGATAGAACCGTTGGAAATAATGTTATCACTGCCCTTTCGGTTGGCAGAGCGGCTATTTGTACGCTTCTGTCCCTTGGTGAGCAGCGTGCGCTCAGGAATAGAGTCACAATAGAAGTACTCTTTCCACTGGTCTGCAAATACACTACCAATGGCATTACCTGCTGCGCCAAAAATACCTCCGATGCCTTCCTTAGCAGCATCGGTTACTTTACTAAGTCCCATATAATAAATCCTCCTGTATTATCTACTGCCCTTACTTCCGCGGAAGCGAAGCAGTTCATAGAAGCTCTTGGCGCCGATAAACTCGATGGCGTCTTGCTTCAATTTTTCCATATTGATTCGTGTGACATCCAAATCCTTGGAGCCAAAGTACTCTTCGGACTGGAAGAAGACAGAGCCCTGGTCGGTATTAACGTAAATTCGGGCTAAGCCATGCTTTTCCCAATATTGTACGCCTTTGACAGTAACCTCAGGAAGGGCGATATCGCCTTCGGGCTGTGCCTGATAGTACTGTAAAAGTTTTTCAAATAGAATCGAAGTAGCTCCTACATCGTCAATTGCGCTGTGGAACTGGATGCCTTCGTCCAGTTTGAATGCTGCCAGAAGTGTGCCGAGTTTGTAGTTGGGCACGGAATCCTTCTGGATGATATCGCGTGCAAGCTGCAGGGTGTCCAGATAATCCACAATAGGGCTGGGTCTGCGGTTGCGAAGCATTGTCGAATTTACGAAACGAATATCGAAATTGACATTATGTCCTGCAACAAAATCAGCCTGCTTTAAGAAGGTGCGGATTTTATCCACCACTTCAATTTCACTCGGCTTGTCAGCCAAAAAGACATTGGAGATGCCAGTCAGTTCGGTAATCTTTTCAGATACCGGGAAGGGCGGCTTAATGTAAATCTGAATTTCATCAAGCTTGTTCAATGAGTAATCTTCAGAGATACTCCAAAGCATGCCGGCAAATTCAATGATGTGGTCTCTTTCCTCGGGATTAAGACCGGTAGTTTCTGTATCAAAAATTGCTATCACTGCGCCGGGATGTGCGAATGCAAGAACTTTATCTTTGAGCAATCCGGGACGCATTACAGGAGGAGGCAAAATCAACTTTTCCTCTACCTGCTCTTCTTCTGTGATAACGGGGATGTTGTCACTCATTACGAGCCTCCTTATTTTTTCTTCTGTTGTCCATTGAACATAAATGGAATGTTGTGCTGCGGATTGGTCGAGCCTACAATATGATTACCAATGACAATTTGTTGATTTTGTCCTTGATATCCCACAATATGGCTTTGCTTATCCCAAATCCGTCCTTGTTCGTCAATAAATCCAAGTTGGTTACCGCGTGTGTCAAAAATAGGCTTCATGGCATTTACCTCCTTGATTAATCACTTAAATTATGACGGATTGATTGGGGTTTGTGCACAATCACTTAACAATTGGGTATTTCGTCGTGTCTGTATAATGCCACCACTCTTTGTAGTAGCCGTCAAAGCCGTGTTTGTACATACATTCCTGCAGCAATGTGGCACGTTCAGCAACGTCTGGTGCGTCATCGGTATATTGTCGATGCGCTTTCTTCCCAAACTCATCAAACAGACTGGGCATTTCGACCTCTGCGCCGTCGATAGTGACGATTGTGACGTCCACCGTGTTGCCGCGACTGTGGTTGGAATATCCAGTGAGAGGGTTTGCCACAAAAGATGCATCAGGATACACTTTCCACAATTTGAATTGTGCTTCAATGGGGCGGTATGCGTCCCAAATTTTTAGACCGTATCCATGCGATTGCAATTCGTTGTGTACAGCGATTAACTTACACAAGGTGCCATATCTAAGATAAGCATCGGCGTTGGTGTATATTATTGTGCCGGTGAAATTATTGACAGTAGCGTATCGAATGTCTAAGAGAATTTCTGGGGCATATTCTGCAACCAACACAAGCTCGTCATCAGCTGGTGTATAGACGCTTATCAACGATTCGTCGGGGATGGATGCAACATCTTCGATACTTTCTATGAACCATTGAGAAGTGCAGTGACTTGATTCATCAATGCATGTATCGCTCTCAACATCGGATAAGACCGTAGATGTTGTCTCATTACTGTTTGTGAACGTATCCTGTGGTGCATATACGGTATGTATGCTGGCTTGAAACCATGCAATTGTTATACACAAAACGATGAATATTGTCCACTTTTTCAGCAATGTGTTTCCTCCTTACCAGTGAATGGGTGTCAGTCCGCACTCAATTAAAATATCATTAGTAGTGCTAAATGGCTGACTGCCGAAAAATCCACGATATACAGATAACGGGCTGGGATGTGCCGCTCTGAGTACGTGTAGATTGGTTGGCATATTGGTGAAATGGCAAGCTCGATAGGCATCCATGTATGTATTGTAAGCCTGATTTCCCCATAAGATGAATACTTTGTCGTTGGGAGTCATCATTATAGTCTGGAGAATGGCGGAAGTAATTCCTTCCCATCCCAGTCCTTTGTGAGAGTTCGCTTGATGCTCTCGTACAGTCAGGACTGTGTTCAATAAAAGTACACCCTGCTTTTTCCAATCCTCAAGATTGCCGCTGGTGCGTTCAACACCGACGTCATTTTTGAGTTCCTGATAAATGTTTCTCAGGGACGGAGGAAGCGGCTGTCCATCAGGTACGGAGAAGCTGAGTCCATGCGCCTGTCCCGGCTCATGATATGGGTCCTGTCCGAGAATGACGACTTTAATATCTTCTACATTCAATCCGTTAATGGCATTGAAGATATTTTCCTTAGCAGGATATACGGTGTACTGCTTGTATTCGTGAGTCATGATGTTATCAAGTCCACCAATAATCACAGGGGATACGCGTGAGAGAATTTCATCTACCCATGTTCCGGGCATTAGTTCCTGAATCATTTCTTTCTCCTCCTATCCTTTTGGCTGCGTTTCAACTTGCGTTTTTGGTGGTTTTTGTTGTTTTCCAGGCACTCATGAAAGAAAGTGTACATTTCGTCATACGGCTTGAGTAATCGAACCTGTTTGCCGTCAATTTCTGCATCACCGAAGTAGCACTGAGGAGTTTTGGTGAACATGAAATACGGGTCCTTTTCGTCATCGATAAGCACAATCGGAAGATAGGGTGCCGTAGCAATTTCTTGTACACCGTCGTCGTATTCAACGGTGAAGACCAATTCGGCGTCTCTTAGACGCGTCAAAATGTCAACAAAGTCACGAGGCGGAATGGTAACCATTGGTGCGTTTGCATCCGCAGAGCAAAATCTTGCCGCTGTTTTACCAGGAAAGTGTAACGCTGAGCACTTAATGAACTCTTTATTGGCAACAATTTCGGGTTGATTCTTTGCGATGTGAAAAATCATTGCTGCGAGGTCGTTTTCTTCGGGAGTCACCTTCTGATTAAACTTGACTGTAAAATTACCATCCATTACTGTTTCTCCTCTACTGTCAGATATCTTTCACGGTACTCCTTTGCCTTTTGAGCCTGTTCGAGGTAATATGCCTCGACGGTGCCGTAGTAACGAATCTGCCAGAGCTCCTCGTATTCATTCCATGCGTGTCTGAGTTCATGTTCGCGGTCAACGAGACTCTTGCTATCATCGGTCAACAAGCGATATGCGTTAATCATGTCGCTGTAGCATCCGTGATTGATGTTGCTCTTGAAGCAAGCCCACATTGCCATGGCGCCTTCGCTACCATTGGAGCACATGCGCAATACGCGGTTGCCGAAATATTCAAGCAACTCGTCGAGTTCTTCGCGAGTTACTTCTCTATATTTGCCGGGAGCCCACTTCTTGTATTGGTCAACCTGGACAAAAAACTTTTCGTTCTTATCTCTCATCGTTCTCTCCTTCCGCAGGTTCGTCTTGCCCATCAGGCATTTCGGGATGTTCCTGCTCATATTTATTAATTCTGCGTTGAATATCGTGTACGGTTTCATTTTTGAAACCTTCAAAAAAGTGCTGGAATTGGTGTGCTGCATTAATTAAGTCTGCGCAGCCCATGAGATATCCCGCTTCGCAGTAAACGTACTTTTGGCTGTAAATAGCAAAGCCGTTATGTGTGCACCATGCGAAGCGTATAACATTCTCGGCGTTCTGCCAGAGACAATTCTCATTTTGGCAGTCAATGGAAACGTGCAAATTGTGAATGGCGGGAATTGAAATAGAATGTCCACTGTATTTCTTTTCTGCCAGGCATTTGTCATTTACGGCAGAAAACTCTTCCCAGGTGGGAAATTTAAAGCTCATTTTCGTATTCCTTTCTGATATGGGTATGCTCGCACTGTCGTTATTTTAGTGTAATGCTTCGGCAAATACATTAAGAAAAAAGGAGATTAAACAATGCAAGATTTAATCGGTAAAACTGTTCGCATCATTTGCATGGAGGGAGAACCTCACTATGATGGTCGTGTCGGCACTGTCACTCACATTGATAGCGCCGGTCAGATTCACGGTACGTGGGGCGGTTGTGCAATCATCCCCGAGACAGACTCGTATGAAGTTGTAAAGGAGGATGAAAAGGCATGACTTATACCGCTTTTGCGTGGAATGGTGAAAAGTTCACCCCAATTATGTCTGGCGAAGACTGTCGCTTGGTAGAAGCACGTGCATATGGCTTGTTGCAGACTCACTCTGACACCCTCTCTGAGGCAGTGTTAGAACACTGGTTTGAAAAGAAGCTGTTTGTTACTGCGGTAACCTGCGAAAATTGCATCCTTCGTCCCTCTTGTGCTTCTTGTGAGCGCGTTTGTGAGAGGTTTGATGTGGATGAGTTTAAGGGTAAGGTTTTTACGTATCGTGATGACCCCAACCCAAATGAGCATCGTCGCGGACCAAAGTCACTATCGCTGCGTTGCAAACTTTAAGACATACGGCTCCTTGTATAGGGAGCCGTATTTTTTTTATTCTTCAGAGGTCTCGTCCTCAGAGTCTGCCTGTTCATCTACGTCGCTCTGCACGAATTCTAAAAGACTTCCGCGGAATGCGAACCCGATATTGGGACCCTCGCACTTCATTTCAAATTCGGGCACCTGTGTCAGGACGATGCCTGCATCTTTCACGAGCGGAATATCAATCAACATCACGGGAAACATAGGTACTTCACGTACAATGCGGTTTCCATTCTCAGACAGAACGGATATGATGATTTGAGTTTCCATAGCCTTTTTGACGATTGTAACGAAGCGGTCGTAATCAAAGGGCATCTGTTCGGTCTCTTCGATTTCGCCATTTTCGTTAGTGCGTGAGCGAGAGACGCGCAAACCGGAGCACAAAAACGGCTGTTGTTCTTCGGCAAATTCAGGTGTGTAGGACATCACCTGAAGTACGTGTGCAATAAAGGGAAACTCCATCGGCAGGATAGGGCGAGTGCTTTTGATATCAACATTAACCATTGGTATCAACCTCATATGTAACAGTTTCGAGCACGGCGTCATCAACGTCGTTCATGACAAAGTCGAGCAATTGATTAAAGAACACAAATCCCATTTCGCCGTTATCATCGCTCAGCATGATAAAATCAGGCTCTTCGGTCCATGCAACCTCGAGGGTTTCGCCCTCAAAGAATTTGCAGGGGAACAGTGCGACGGTCTGGGAACGCTTACCGTTGACCGTGTCAATGGTAAAGGTGATAACTGTGTCTTTTGCCCACTGCATTGCATGTCTAAACATCTCTGCGGGGCACTGACACATCTTCCATGCATCGGAATTTTCCTGCTGCATCTCAACGGTAATATCGCGGCGGGTAATACGAACACCTTCTTCAAAGGTGATGGTTTTCTGTTCGAGTTCGTTATAAAGAAACGCGAGGTTGGAAAGCGTTTCAAATGCGCCCCAAACAATACTCTCACAGAAAGCATCGCGAGGGCTCTTAGATGTAATGGTAACGTTAAGCATAAGTAAATCCTCCTTACATGCCGCACGCACTCTTGGCGAGTTTGTCGGCTTCTTCATTATATGTGACTCCGGTGTGTGCCGGGACGTGTTCAAATTCAATATCGATGTATTGGCGTGCTACGAGCACTTTATGTTGATACGCTTGGGTGTATTTGTTTTTGGCGCGCCAATGCTGGTTTGCCCATTCGGAAATGCCGGTGTAATCGTGGCGGATGACCAATTTCTTGGCATGCGCATTAACTGCCATGTCAATTGCCATGCACGCAGCCATAATTTCACCTGTAACATTTCGCATGCTTTCTGCCTCTTTATCCATGTTAAGCTCGCAGAATGTTTCTTTGATGTTGTCATGGAATAGTACTAATCCCGCTCCGCATGCTTGCGTTTCCGGGTTGTAACTACCGTCCGTGTAAGCAATCCAAACGCCATCTGCAGTTGCCACGGCATCAGAATTCTTTTCAATAAACGCAGCATCTTGATATTTCCCTCCCATAAATGCTTGAATAGCTTCAGTATCGTTATCCTGAAATTTTTTATATACTGCTCCGGGATATCCGGAAACCTGTGCTTTGCACTCATCCCATGTTTTGTATAAACCGGGAGTTATGCCTACTTTAACAGCGTAAATCATACTTCTTTCCTTTCTTCGGCTTTAATTGCCTGTACAGAACAATGATATTTTTGCGCCAAACGTTGTTTGACTCTTTCGTATGCAAGCGTAGCATTTTTATGATACAAGCTTCCGTAATGGTAGTGCTTGATTTTGTATTTTGCAGCTAAGAGAAGGTCGCGGTCTGCTTGTGTCATCATAATTACTCCTTTCAAAATCTTGTCTGATTTGACGGTACCTATATTATACCATAATTCAGTATATTTGTCAAGAGGTTTTGAAGAAAAACATTCCAATGAAAGTATCAAATATTAAATGAGTAATGTCATAATTAAGTAAAATCAAAGAGGAGGTACATATATGTCAAAATGTACTGGTTGTGGTGCGGATTTACGGTTTGACCCGACACTACAAAAGTTAAAGTGCGATAGTTGTGGCAGTCAAATGGATGTAAGTGCTCATGCTGAAACATTGGCAAAAGAAGATAAATACGATGATATTGTCGAATATTTATGTCCGCAGTGCGGGGGCTCTATTTTCACCACAGATAGCACAGCAGCTACATTCTGTAGTTATTGTGGTTCTTCTGTCGTTTTGGAACACAGAATCACGGATTTTCAAAAACCGGATGGACTTGTGCCTTTCGTCATAAGCCAAGAAGAAGCGGAGGCTGCATATCTTGCAAAAATTAAAAAGGCTCCTTTTGCTCCGACTCCACTGAAAAAAGACAACCGGATAGAAAAAATTCGCGGCATTTATATGCCTTATAAAATCTTGCGCTATCAAGCAACTGGGCGCGGTGAGCTGAAATCTATTCGCAGTTACACCAGCGGAAGTTATGACGTACGTGAAACCTATCGCGACTCTGGATGGGTGGAATCGAATGCGAGATTGGTACATGATGGATTAAGCGAGTTTTCTGATGTTATTAGTAAGGGAATTTTGCCTTACAAGTTCGATAAAAAAAGAGCCTACAACGCGGCATATTTGTCTGGGTTCTATGCAGATAAGGCGGACATTAATGTGGACGATATTGACGCATTACGGAGGGATGAAGTTTCATCGGAAGTACGTGACTCTTGGACGAAGAAAATCGCCACCGGTACGGTTGCCGAAGTGAACAAAGAACCTTCTATGAAATTGGCGAACACCGAAACCTACATGTGTCCTGTGTGGTTTATAAGTAATACGCAGCCTAATGGCTCCGTGAGTTATGGGGCGGTAAATGGTCAAACAGGTACTGTGGCTGCGGAAATTCCGATTGACAAAAAGAAGTTTTTGGGCATTGGTTTGATATTCTCCATCGTAGCCTATCTCTTCCTTTTATTGACAGGTGTTTCATTTACTCCTCACATGGCAATTGGCATCATTGGGGTTCTGGCAATATTAGCTTCTATTATTCTACATGAAGAAGCAGAAGATTTGTATGTACATAATTGTGAAATGGATGGGAAATCCGTGCCTGAGCGGATTGTAAAATCGAAGCCATCGAGCGCAAAATCTGCTCTTTGGATATTTGCAATTTTCCCTGCAATGATTGCCATAAGCTTGATGAGTTCCATGTTTGGTGCAGTAGGAATTATTGCATTGTTGTTAATTGTGTGGGTTTTGGTAAAACGTTTCATTTTGATGAAGTTTAAGTTTTGGCGAAATCTTCTCGGCAAAGATTACCTCATTCCCAAGGGAGCAACTGTAAGATACATTTGGAAACCGATTGTTGCGGCTGTTTTTGCTTTTGTTATTTATTTGATTAATCCGGTTGAGGACTTGGTGCAGTATTCCAGCGCAGCCTTAGTCTTTGCTGTCACTCTATGGTCCTATTTGGATATTATCAGTGTACATAATCAAGTAGCAAGTCGCAAGCCTGCTCAGTTACAGAAACGAGGAGGAGACGAAGTATGAGAAAAATTGCTGCAATATTAATGTTGTTGTGCACAATTTGCACTATTCAAGCATTTGCTGCTCCGTTGTCGCAGGATGCTGAAAGGCAATATGTGAATGACAATGGATATAATGCCTATATCGCTGATAATGCAGAGTTGTTTGACGATATTGGGGCGGTGTTAGATTCAATGAAGCCTATCACAGAATACACAAATGTATTGTTGTGTACAGTTGAAGATAATGATACATCGGCTGCTCGTTTAGCTGAACGTCTTGCGGAATCGCGGTTCAGGACGGATGAAGGTGTTGTCTTCTTGATTGATATGGACAACCGTGAATTATACATTTATGCGCATAATGAAGCATATGACGTTATTACCTCCAAGGTGGCTTATACTATTACGGACAATGTGTATCGTCACGCGTCCAATGAAGAATACGACAAATGTGTCATTAAGGCGTTTGAACAGATTTATCGTGTTTTTAAGGGTGAGAGAATTCCTGAATCTATGCGATATATTGGTAACGCTTTCTTGGCAATTATGTTAGGAATAAGTGCATGTACGATGTTTGCATGTTACTCTTCTCGCGTTAAGGTAAAAGCAGGGTCCGATATTTTAGTGAAAACCACATGTGATAATCCAAACTCTATCCTCATTAATGTTACACGCACTCGCCACAGCAGCTCCAGCGGCGGAGGTGGCGGTGGAGGTGGAGGCGGTGGCTCTTCCGGCGGAGGCGGAGGTCACGGTTTCTAATCTCGCAGCACAATATAAAGAAAAGCCCCTATCAAGCGATAGGGGCTTTATGATTGGAATGGCTTCTGTTTCTAAAGGGGCGCTTATAGTTTGAGAGTAAAAAACAACTCCCCATTGCAATAATGGGGAGTTTTTGCGTTCAGTTGAACATTTTATTGACATTGTTTTGAACTTCTTCCATGACTTTGCACACGGAGTACTCGTCATGTTTGTTATCCTGTAAAATGTCATGCATGGCATTGTATACATTTGCCACGATTTGTCTTTCATACAGACCGTCCAATAGCCCGCGAGAGCCACGATGACCGATGTCAATATGGTCCAGATACACATCGTATTCCACATACAGCGAGGAGCGATAGCGTGTCATGCGCACGCCGTAGCCTTTTGCTGTTTCTTTAGCAAAGCCTTGCTGAATCGCAGCCCGTTTAAAAGCATCCAGCCGTGCACGTTCTTCGTCACTCATGGATTTAGGACGAGGCATTCGGTGCTTCAGATAGCGCTCTGCAAGAATGGAATCGTCAGTGGTATCGCCGACAAACGCTTCCCAACAGCTTTGATGCGGGGTAAGATTGGCAACAAATTTAGGATTGACGCGCATTGCTTGCGGGGGAATTACACAAATTGCTCGTTCATTTTTGCGAAAATATTGTCCGCAAATCGGGCAACGATGGTTGCTAAAAACCTTGAAAGATTGAATGGTGTTATCTGAATTTCTCCAAATCCACATATCATTTGCTCCTTTCTGCCGGGAAAACGCGTTCTACCAAAGGCGCAAGATTGTCAATCACTCCGGAGATAGAACTAATTGCCATTTTTGGTCTTTTGTGTGCTGTTACATCCAGTGCGATGAAGGAAGGGATGATATCACGAATGATAGCTTCAAGTCTTTCCAGATTTTCTTCGGTCATGCGGATGTAGAGGGTTTCATTCTCCATACAACCGTCGGTAACTGCAAAATTCTTACGAATTACACTTTCAACCTCTGCGGGCTCGATACACCACAATGCGGGAGAGATGCTGTATTGGAACGACACATTGACTCCACCATACTGAGTGAACTCGAATTTGTCGAGGCTAAATCCAGTAGCTCGAATGAGCTCTTCGTTAAGCGTTTCGGTTAATGTGTTAATGCCTTTGCGAATTTCATCGTATTGCATCATATCAACCGTTTGCTCCATATCGCGAATGCGTTCATTCTTAGCCCTTTCGTCAGCATATCGCGCCTTAACATTTTTGAAGGATACGCCTTCATACTGATAAATTTCGCAGATATCTGCAAAATAGCTTTCAATTAAGCCGCAGCACATGTTGGTCATATCGGGTGAGATAGAGATAAAGTCCATGGTATGGAGGATTTCGCTACACAGCTTCATGACTGTTCTTAATTCTTCGTCGCTGAGATACTCTCCTTTTTCGTTTGCGACCAAAATAGGCTCACAGCAGAAATTCTCGATATCCTGCAACTTGATAAAGAATGTAATACGGTCAATGCAATCTTCTCTCACCGAGAGAACAATGTTTTTTGCCCCGCGGGATGAGAATATCTCACAAAGCAGCTTTTGATTGTCGGGGGTGTTCAGAAGAGCAATGTCGCGGGTTTTAGCCTTCTCAATGGTAAATCCATGCTGTCGCAAAAAGGCGAGTTGTGCTTCAAAGGTAGCACGAGGCGAATATTCCTTGGGAGGGGTGCCTTGGGTAATCAGGCACGGGATTTCCACTTCAATCGTGCCGTACTTATTGATGTGCACATCATGCAAGAAACCAACATGATATCTTGACAGAAATGTGCGCAGAATGGAAAGGATTTTACCGCTCTGCTCCTGCAGGGTAACCATGGGATTGCTTTGTGCTTTTTCAGCTTTTTCTTCGATATTCGCAAGGCGCTCATCGGTACTGAGACGCATGATATCGAATCTGGGTTCTTCGTACACAAAGTTGTGTGCTTGCAGGTACGCTTGTACGTGTGTATCAATGCGAGCAAGACCCATGTCTGCGCGGTTTCGACAGCCAGCCTCTACCAGCTGTATAAGGTTTTGAATAGATTGTTTTAACATTTATAAACTCCTTTTTTCATCAGTATATGATACAATATAGTA
>JAEIGA010002258.1_pt1 | contig 30784 bp, 17 predicted proteins | sample 9270691 | NCBI WGS metagenome assembly JAEIGA01 (sample SAMN17057246, study PRJNA624740) | gut metagenome | biome: biome; isolation source: fecal sample | host: Bos grunniens | place: China: Xizang | collected 2019
TTCGCCTTTACCCACGAGGTAAGTGTCACTTTCGTAGTATATCTTGTCAAAACCTACACCCATTTGTTTGTATGTCTCGTCAAAACCAGCATAAACCCACTCGTTCATCTTTTGCCAAAGAGCACGCACCTCAGGGTCGTTTTGCTCCCATTTTACGAGCATCGCTTGCGCCTCTTTAATGAGTGGCGCCTCTTTCTTGGCAGTCTCCTCATCCATACCTTGTGCCATGAGCTCTTTGATTTGAGCCTTGTACTCTATATCAAAGCGCACATAGTAATCACCAATGAGGTGATCACCTTTCTTACCTCTGTTCTCTGGTGTCTCTCCATTGCCGAATTTTTGCCATGCCAGCATAGACTTACAGATATGAATACCACGGTCGTTTACGATATTCGTCTTTACTACATTCCAGCCATTAGCCTCTTGGATCTTAGCAATAGAATAACCAAGCAAGTTGTTACGCACATGGCCAAGGTGAAGTGGCTTGTTTGTGTTTGGAGATGAATACTCCACCATCATAAGTGGCTTCTCATCTTCGCCGCGTGATAGTTGTCCATAGTTCTCTGCACTAGCGATAGTTTGAAGTTGCTCCAACCAATAAGCATGGGATATGCTTAGGTTGAGGAATCCTTGTACTGCGTTGTATTTCTCTACAACATTGAACTCCTGAACTCCTGAACTTCTGAACTCCAATAGCTTCTCTCCTAACTCTTGTGCAACCATTGCTGGTGCTTTGCGTGCAGCTTTTACGAATGGGAACACCACAAGAGTGATGTCACCTTCGAATTCTGCACGCGTTTTTTGCAACTGCACTTGCTCTGCAGTAATCTCAATGCCATAGAGGTCTTTTACAGCCTCTTGCACCTGCGGAATAAGTATTTCTTCTAGTTTCATAAGCATGTGTGTAAAATATGGCGCAAAATTACAAAAAATCTTGCATATATGCAAGAGATGTGTGATGTAAACTTAGTTTTTTAACAAAAAAACTCCCTTGAACTTATAATCAAGGGAGAATAGATGTTCGTTTGGGCAATATAGCCCTTGTTTTGTGGATGAGTTATTTATAAGTCTTGATAGACATATTTGATAAATGGTATGCTTGCTTCCATATGTGACCCATAGTAGTCAAAGTCAAATATTTTTTCCTCTTTGTCCGGCATATGTTCTTCTAGATTGATGCTATTGAGCAAAGGGACAACCTCATCTTCCAAACTATGGAGAAAGTATGCTGGTGCTTGCAAGTCATAGCCTATATTGCTATTCCATAGCAGTGCCTCATAGAGCATGTCAGCTTGTGGACTCTCCAAATCAAGTGCCTCTTCGGTCATTAGCTCACTCATAATGGTTGAACCCATAAGTTGATTGATTTGTCCTACGGTGTATTCTTTTGACACAATCCAATCTTCGTAGTTAGACAAAAGGGGATCAAGAAAAAAATCATCTATTTTGAACCCCAAGTCGTAAGCATTGCTTAATCCCATTACAATCAGTGGGATAGCCGCGGGTATCCCCATCTTATTTTGTTCTAGACTAAAAAGGTATGTCTCTGCGGGGTCGTACGGACCAGCTCCTGCATACAGTTTTCGTACACTCCAATCGCCTTCTTTACTATACTTTTCTTCAATCATTCTCGCCACACCTAGTGCCACTGCTCCACCTTGAGAATAACCGGTAACAACTATGTCTTTTGAGTAGGAGTAATCATAATAGTTTAGCAATTCAGGCATACAATTAAGTAAATCTACTGCTGTTTGTGCTGCATTACGCCAATGTAGATAGGGGTGTAACTTGTCGCGAGAAATACCATATCCTACATAATCTGGCATGATGACGGCATAGCCTTTCATCACAAAGATGCTTTCCATAGAAACCATATTGCTTGGAACTTCTATATCCGAAGTCATTGTGTAGTGGTTGGCCACTACGATACCTTTTAGCGCACGATTCTTTGGCAGATATACTCGTCCTGATACCAATAATGAATCACCTTGTGGAGTTTGACTCCAATAGGCAACAGGCAAACTGACATAGTGTTTGTTCGTACTACGATAAAGTTGTACCATCAGTTTGTACACACTTTTGTTTGAGAAATGTTGTCGTTTTAGCATTTTATGAGCATGCTGCCATGTTTTGTCATTGTCCAAAGCCTTACGCGCAATTTGTCCTCCGCAATCATTGCTTGGTATGCTGGGTAAATGAGTTGTGTCTAAAGGACTGAGCAAGATGTAATCTCTGGCTTGCAGTGCCATTGTGCCACAAAGAGCAATCATGAGAAGAATCGTTCTTGTTTTCATAGTTGTTTATTTTATTAAGTTAGGATAATGCGATAGATATCCGATATGTTTTCTTACTACAAAAACTGTGCAATTTCTTATTTTACATACAGAAGTGGTGGAGATTCCTCCACCACTTCTGTTACTTGTAGTACATTCTAAAATGTAGGGAATAGTAATTATTCCTTGTATTGTTAGTTGTTGATTACCATTATAATGCGCGACACTTTTCTTTTAAGAATTGTGCTTCTTGATCCGACAATAGTGGTGAAATTTCTGTATATACCCACTCGTGATAAGTATTGATCCATGCAATCTCTTGTGCGGTCATACGGCTTAGATCAATCATGTTGGTATCGTAATAGCAGAGTGTCAGAGTCTCAAATTCCAAGAATGTCTCGCCTGTGGCATGTGAGCCTAGGTTTTGACATACACGCACGGCTATTAGGTTCTCCGTACGAATGCCGTATTCATTTGCACGATACAAACCAGGCTCGTCAGAGCATATATTTCCTACTTGCAGAGGGTTCGGGTTGTTGTCCGTACGGATATTTTGAGGCCCTTCGTGGCATCCCATGAAGTGACCTACGCCATGACCAGTACCATGACCATAAGTCATACCTTCTGCCCATAGGAACTGACGAGCTAATACATCCAATTGATTACCGCGTGTGCCTTTGGGGAAGCGTGCACATGCCAATGCTATATGTCCTTTCAGTACAGCTGTGTAATCGCGTTTCACCGCAGCAGGGATATTGCTTGGATTGCCCACCCAAATGGTACGAGTAATGTCTGTAGTTCCGTCCAGATATTGTCCGCCAGAGTCGAGTAGTAACACGCCTTCACCCTCTATATTTGCACATTCTTCTTCGGTGGCATGATAGTGCACAATAGCGCCATTACCTTTCCAACCTGCGATGGTGCAGAAACTATCATCGGTGTAGTTTTCTCCCATAGCGCGATACTCTCCCAACTTCTTGGCTAGAGTAATTTCTGTCTGTGGGGTCTTCAATGCCTCATTTTCTAACCAATAGAAGAATTTAGTCAGAGCTACGGCATCCTTGCGCATAGCGATGCGTTCACCCGCCAACTCGATGGCGTTCTTTACGCTCTGCATTTTCAATACAGGACTAGGGCTTACATTTACCTTGTTCGCTGCTGGATTAATGGATTCGTAAAGTGCTTCGTTGACTTTGCTTCCGTCGTACATAATTCCTTGTGCATCAATTTGTTTGAGATAGTCAAATACTTGCTCGTATTCATATACATTTATGTGGATACGATTCAAATATGCACATGCGGCATCATCCAACTTGCTGGATGCTACGAAGATGCTACATTTATCCATCTCCACTACTACATAACTAATCAAGCAAGGGGTATAATCAACATCTTTTCCGCGGATATTGAGCAACCATCCTATCTCATCCAAGGCTGATACTACGAGTGCCTGGCAGTGTTTCTCTTGCAGTGCTTTGCGTACGCGTTGCAGCTTGCTATCTACGCTTTCACCAGCGTATTTTTCATCATATTCATAGAGCAGTGAGGTAGGGATTGCAGGACGATTTTCTGTCCATAATGGAGAGATCAAATCAATCGACACCAACTCCAAACCGCCGTCTTGCAATTCGGCTTTCAGCGCACGATAACCATTCACACTATACATCTCTGGATTAACCGCCACCTTTCCTGCCAATAGCCTATCGCCTGTAGCCTTGCATAACCACTCTGGAATACTTGGACAGTCAATATCGCTCTCGCGCATCAGTTCTACCGTAGTGCCTTGCAACTCCGCCTCGGCTTGCAGATAATAGCGACTATCTGTCCACAGTAATGCCTTTTCAAGGGTAATAACGGCGGTGCCAGTCTCGCCTAGAAAACCAGTAATCCAGGACATCTCTGTCCAGTGTTCGGCCATATATTCGCTGGCATGTGGGTCTGTACCTGGTACGATACATGCCCATACTCCATTTTCTTGCATCAGCGCACGTAGCGCCGCAAGTCTATCTAATATTGTCATAGTAATCATTTTATTTATCTAACAGCGCTTTAGCGCGGTCTAACAGCCGCAGGCGGTCTAACTTCTAACAGCCCGCAGGCGGTCTCACTTCACTGCTTTAAACGACATGTCCAGACTCTTGACTGAGTGAGTCAATGCACCTACGCTCACAAAGTCCACACCAGTAACAGCATAATCGTGCAAGGTGTCTATCGTGATACCACCGCTAGATTCAATCTCAATGTGTTTGCCATTCTCCTTCTCCCATGTACGGATAATCTCCACCGCACCCTTAGTGCGCTCAGGAGAGAAGTTATCCAGCATGATACGGTCTGGGATGTTGGTTGCCAATGCCTCGCGGATTTCATATTCAGAGCGTGTCTCAATCTCTATGCGGAGATCTTTGCCTTTCTCTTCGCAGTATGCCTTAGCACGAGTGAGCGCTGCGGTGATACCGCCTGCAAAATCCACATGGTTATCCTTCAGGAGGATCATGTCAAATAGACCGATACGATGGTTCATACCACCGCCAATCAATACGGCTTCTTTCTCTAAATAGCGCAAACCTGGAGTCGTCTTGCGAGTATCTAATACATGGCAGTTGGTGTCGTTAATCAAACTTTGATAACGATGTGCCGTGGTTGCTACACCAGACATGCGTTGCATGATATTGAGCATTGTGCGCTCAATTTGCAGCAGACTCAGTTCCTTACCATATACGCGAAAAGCAATGTCACCTGGCTTGACATGTGCTCCATCCTCCAATAATTGCTCTACGCGGCATTCTGGGTCGAAGTACTTGATAATCTCTTTTGCTACTTCGATACCAGCTATGATACCTTCCTCTTTTACAATCAGTTGTTGGCAACCCATCTCTGTCTCAGGGATGCAACTTAGTGATGTGTGATCGCCATCACGAATATCTTCTTCAAACCAAATGGCGATAAGTTTTTGCAATTCTTTTGTATCCATATTCCTTGCCTTTAAACTTTAAACCTTAAACCAAAATCTGCTCTGCATGATTTTTAGTATCTACTTTTTCTATCACTTGCACCAATATGCCTTGCTCGTCAAAAACAAAGGTCTTGCGCAATGTGCCCACACAGGTCTTACCACACATTTTCTTCTCACCCCATGCGCCGAAGGCTTGCAGCATCTCCGTGCTTGGGTCGGAGAGCAATGGGAAGGGCAACTCGTATTTCGCAATGAAGTTCTGGTGCGACTTCTGGCTATCTTTGCTTACTCCATATACTTGGTATCCCTGTTCTAAGAAGCGCTCGTGGTTGTCGCGTAGATTACATGCCTCGGCGGTGCAACCTGGGGTGCTGTCTTTGGGGTAGAAATACAAAACCGTTTTTTTGCCCACCATTTGTTCGTTGGTAACAACGTTACCGTTTTGATCCGCCACGCTGAAAGCTGGCATTTTATCTCCTATATTCATTGCCTTTAAACTTTAAACATTAAACCTTAAACTTTAAACCTATAACCTACACTCATAACATCCTGCGTCGGGTTTTCCTTTTCGCAGTGTTCCCAATCTATCAGTAGGGTATTTGATGGCGGCTATACTATCGGCAATACCTCGTGCTGGGGACAACGAGTCTAACTGAAAATCATAATAATGATATTTCTTGTAGTGGTAATAGATATTCTTGAATACACATGAGTCAGAATCCGATGCATAAACATTATTCTTTGCTGTTGGTAATGTCAACGAGTCGCATCGTAAATAATTTCCCTTGAAGTCGCCTTCGTAGTACTCGGACAAAGGCGTTGCTACAACTAGGTTGTTCTTCCTGCCTCCTGTGATGATACAATTCGCAAATGAACTCCTACTTTTGGCTCTATTCTTGCTCAAATCGTTGATATAGACAGCGGCTACATCATCCGCTATCATGTTGTGATGGATATTCAAGTCAGTGTAGGGATATCCGTAATAGGCTGCTATGGTATTGTGAGTGAAATTATGTTTGCCGCCAGCCAAATATACGCAGTACGATGCACAGTTACTAATCTCACAGTTGACCACATCAGCATTGGCATTTTGTACGATCAATCCATAGATAGAATGGTTGTGGATTCGGCTGTTGTTTAGGTATAAATGTGGTAGCAGCGTGTCCTGAGCTTCGGAGTATATATACAACCCTACTGTTCCTGACAGTATGTCCACATAATTCATTGTGTATGTTGGTGGCGCGTAGTCCTTTGGATTCAGCAAATAGATGCCTTCCCATTGCCCAGAAGCCATGCGGTATGGCACTGAGTCAAATAATCGGTCTGTTCTATCGCCGCGGAAAATGATAGGCTCTTCTTTCGTGCCTATGGCATTCAAGTTTCCATATACATACAAAGACGCGCCTTTGTGCATGTAGATTGTCGTGCCTGCTTCAATCGTCAGGTTGCCGGCTATAGCTATTGTGTCATAAAGTAGGTAAGGCTTTTTGCTTTTTAAAGTCAGGTGTGGGTAAATCACTTTACCGCTATTACTTTGTATCTTGATGACATCTTGTCCATATGCTTGTAGGTTGATTTTTTGTATGTTATCATTCACACTAAAAGCAATCTCATCTTCTAGCAATACAGGGTTGTCCTCATTTAATGGGTCGATATATACGCGAACGAATAGAAACAAACTATCTCCGCCATTCAGCGTGATATCTTTTAGTTCCTCTATCTCGTTTTCGCCATCCAAATTGATTTGAAAGTATTTGCCATCTCGCATCTGTACTTGTCGTATGTTCAGCGCATTCTTGTTGGGATTATACACCATCACTTGCTTGGTGGATGATCCCATTGTTGTGAATACGGTGTCAAATAGCAATGTATCGTGCGAGAAATCCAACTGCATATTTGGATCGCTAGATACAATGCTCTCCCTGCATGCTACAAAGCAGATGCTTAATAGTAATATGGTCAAACACTTATTCATTATTCAAAATTAAATACAATAGATAGTTTTTGGTGCGTCATGCGATTAATCGCATTGGTGTAGAAGTAATTGTTTGCTCCAATCTCCCAATTATGTTTTTCTGCTTCTGAGATTGGTACATGGGCATCCAAGAATCCAATTTGATATTTGATTTCTGGCGACAACTTAAACCATCTAAAATATAAATCACAACCAAAACCAGCTGATACAAACGCATCAAATGGCTTGTGCAAAATTTCTTTTTCTTTATCTCTATAACACTCAAATTCTACACCTCCCCCCACTAAGACATACGGACGGAAATTCGCAATGCGTGGGGCCGACCATTTGAGATAGACGGGCAAACTCAGAGGAATTGTCAATATGTTGGGGGTGAGTGTGTCACCTGCGAGTGGGTTGATATATGTCACTTTTCGATCGCCGAAATGTAGTGCAGGTGTGAATCGCAAGTTTAGATATCTGTGCAATCGCAAATCTGTGATAAAGCCCACCTGAAATCCTGGGCCTACTCCCATTACCCTCGCAACATATCCATTAGCATTCTCCATAGGTGCTTCTTCTATGTTATATGATAACATATCAAAACCTAAGAAAAATCCCCAATGAAACAATTTCTCATCCACAAATGGATTGTTCTGCGCGCGCGTGTGCCCCCATGTGAGCATCATCATTCCGCATAATATGTATTTCAGTATATTCTTCATAAGTCTAGCCTCTCGCCTTTCGCCTTTAACCTTTCGCCTTTAACCTCTCGCCTTTAACCTCTCGCCTCTCACCTAAAATCCAATCCACTGCTTCTAAATATCCATCAGTCCCTTTTCCTATTATACTACATGCGCATATGTCTGTGAGTAAACTCTTACGGCGAAACTCCTCGCGCTTAGTGATGTCGGAAATATGTACTTCTACTACAGGTACTTCGCAACATGCCACAGCATCTCTCAGCGCCACACTTGTATGCGTGTATCCCCCTGCATTCAATACGATGCCTTTAACCTTTAATCTGTAGCTCGCATCGCGAGCGTCCTCTAAACAGTGGGCAACGCCCAACTCTTGTATCCAATCAATCAAATCACCTTCGTGGTTAGATTGAAGATAGGTAAAATGCACATCCATATGTCTGCGTTGGATGTCCAGTAGCACTTGTTCCATAGAGCGTGTACCATAAATCCCTGGCTCTCTTTTGCCTAGCAGATTCAGGTTCGGACCATTGATAATCACTATTCTCATCGCTTTCTCGCCTTATCGCCTCTCGCCTCTCGCCTTTCGCCTTTCGCCTCATCTACTTCCGTTAACAGACAACAAGAACTCGTCATTGTCCATCGTACGCTCCATGTATGTTTTCAACTTCTCCATTGCCTCTGTGCTACTCATGTCAGTCAGTTGATTACGGATCTGCCACATACGGCTCAGTACATCAGGAGGCAACAATAAATCGTCGCGACGGGTGGAAGATGCAGGGATGTCCACAGCAGGGAAGATGCGTTTGTTGCTGAGTTTGCGGTCCAACTGCAACTCCATATTACCTGTTCCTTTGAATTCCTCAAAGATCACATCGTCCATCTTACTTCCTGTCTCGGTAAGCGCTGTGGCGATAATGGTCAAGCTACCGCCGTTCTCGATGTTTCTGGCTGCGCCGAAGAATCGTTTTGGCTTGTGCAAAGCTTGTGCTTCTACACCACCTGATAGCACTTTTCCGCTAGCAGGCGCCACGGTGTTATATGCACGAGCCAATCGGGTGATACTATCCAAAAGAATAACTACATCGTGTCCACATTCTACCAATCGTTTCGCTTTCTCGTGTACGATGTTTGCCACTTTCACATGGTTTTCTGCTGGCTCATCAAAGGTAGATGCAATCACCTCTGCGTTTACCGAACGCGCCATATCGGTCACCTCCTCTGGGCGCTCGTCAATCAGCAGTACAATCATATACACCTCTGGGTGATTCTCTGCGATGGCGTTAGCTATTTGCTTGAGCAATACAGTTTTACCTGTTTTTGGTTGCGCTACAATTAGTCCGCGTTGGCCTTTGCCGATTGGTGCGAATAGATCAATAATGCGCACAGACAATGCATCGCTCTTATCTCCTTTGCAGAGTTTGAATTTCTCGTCAGGGAACAATGGTGTTAAGTTCTCAAATGCGATACGCTCCTTAGCCAATGCTGGCGAGATGCCGTTGATGCGCAGAACTTCCTTCATTGGGAAGTACTTGTCAGTATCTTTTGGCGGACGAATGGTACATTCCACGGTGTCGCCTGTTTTGAGACTGTATTGACGAATCTGCTGTTGAGATACATAGATGTCATCTGGCGAAGATATATAGTTGTAGTTGGCGCTGCGCAAGAATCCATATCCGTCTGGTGCACACTCCAATGTTCCTACTGCTACGATGGTGTTTCCGAATGCTTCTGCGCCTTTCTCGAGGATAATATCCTCTTCTCCTCTCGCCTTCTCGCCTTCTCGCCCTGTCGCCTCTTCGCCTTCTCGCCTCATTGCCTCATTCGCCTCACTCGCCAATTGCTCTTCGCGTTTTGCTATTTGTTGGGTGATTTGTGCAATGCGTGCGTTCAATCTTGCTTGCTTCTCCTCTGCACTCTCTCGCTTTTTCTCCTCCTCGCCTTTCTCCTCCTCGCCTTTCGCCTCTATGCCTTTCGCCTCTTCGCCTTTCGCCTCCTCGCCTTTCGCCTCTTCTACACTCTTCTTGGCTTTTTTCTTTCTACCTTTTTTGGCCTTCTTCTCCTCCTCGCCTTTCGCCTCTTCTCCTCTCGCCTCTTCGCCTCTCGCCTCTTCGCCTCTCGCCTCAATAGCCTCGCTCTTCTTCTTTCCTGCGGTAGGCTGTGGTTGCTTGGCTTGCTCTTCTTTCATTTGCTCTAAAGTCTCTTGCTCGTTGCCTACGGTAGCCATCACGCGGTTGCTCTTTAGGTTGTCGGTGTTTACTTTGGTAGGAGTATTCTGTATGCGCGCGCGTTTGTTGCGCTTTTTCTCCTCTTGCTTGGCTTGTTTTGCCTCTTCGCGCGCTTGTACTTCGGCGCCACGTTGGTCTGCTTGATAATCTAGAATGTCGTAAATAATAGATTGCAACGAAGCATTTCGGCGCACTTTGATGCCCAATTGCTCCGCAATTTCAGTCAGTTGTTCGAGCGTCATACGCCCGAGTTTTTGCATATCGTATTGCATATAAAAATGATAATAAAAAATCGAATTGAAAAAAATATAAAGAATCGTAAAACGCCAATTCTAGGTTTTACGCTGCAAAGGTACAACAAAAAATGCACATACGCAAGAAAAGTGAATATTTTTTTTATGAAAATAATAGATTTTATCTATTTATAGTCATTTTATATTCATCAAGAAAGCTTGCTTGTGATGATGAAAATTATCTATTTTGTACGGATTTTACCCTTGATATGGGAACTTGAATAAAGAGCGAGGCAGGATGTTGATTGCCGGCGGGGTCCCCGAAAAATCTGTTGATTTTTGGGGTGCTTTGCAAGTTGTCTATGTTGTCTTCAAAAATAATAAGATCCGTTGTGGTTTTATATAATTATAGCCTCAAAAGTATTTACTTTTGCTTTGTCGTATGCCCCATACACCTTGATATAGTTGTCCGTGAACCCTGCCATTCGGTCGCCTTCTTTCTTCGATTCCCACAATACAATTGCCTTCCTTCCGGCATGTTTTTCGTAGAATGCTTTGGTTTTCTCTTCTGATACGGCGTGCAGGATTTTGCTGCGGCGTTTACGCTCTGCTTGTGGCACCACGCAGAGATCCATTTCTAGCATTCTAGTGTTGGCTCTCTCGGAGTATGTGAATACATGCAACTGGCTGACATCCAGTTCTTTGATGAATGCTAGATAGTCTTCCCAATATTCTTGCGTTTCGCCTCTTACGCCCACCATACAATCCACCCCTATAAACGCATGTGGCATCACTTCTTTGATATGCCTTACGCGGTCGGCAAATAGCTCGCGATTGTATCGACGCCCCATGATCTTAAGCATCTCATTACTACCAGATTGCAATGGGATATGGAAGTGCGGAGCAAAGTGTTTAGATTGGGCTACAAAATCAATAATCTCATCCGTCAGCAAGTTAGGCTCGCACGACGATATCCGCACCCGATAATCCATGCCTCTCGCCTCTCGCCTTATCGCCTCATCGCCTAATTCGTCTAGCGCGCGCAGAAGTTCAATAAAACTCTCCCCAGTACTTCTACCAAAATCTCCGATGTTTACTCCTGTGATTATCAGCTCTTTGGCCCCTTGTTCAAGGGCTTGCTTTGCGTCGGCTACAACCTCGCTGATTTTAGGATTGCGCGACTTCCCGCGTGCGTACGGGATAGTACAATAGGAGCAGAAGTAGTTGCAACCGTCCTGTACTTTGATAAAGCATCGTGTTCTGTCGTCGGCCGAATGTACCCCATGAAATTCATCCACCTCACGAATCGCCCCTACTTGAATCTTGTTCTGTGCATGGTGTCGGATGTCGGGTGTCGGTGTGTCGCCCAATAGCGTAGCGTCCAATACCCCATAGGGCTTTGCCCGTCCAATAGCCGCTTTTGCGGCGTCCGATTCCAATGTTGCTACCAACTTTGGAATCTCGTATTTCTCATTCTGTCCCAGCACATAATCCACGCCTTCTATCTGGCTTACTTGCTCGGGTTGCAATTGTGCGTAGCAACCAGTTACGATAATGATGGCATTGGGGTATTTGCGATGTAACTGATTGATAGTCTGCCTATCTTTGTGATCGGCGGTGTCTGTGACGCTACAGGTGTTGACTACGCAAACATCTGGCACTTCTTGCAGCGAAGCCCTTTGGTGTCCACGCAATAGCAGTTCCTTGCCCAGAGCGCTGCTCTCTGCAAAGTTCAACTTACATCCCAATGTCACAAACCGTACTTTCATTTTATATTTTTTTTGTAGCGAAGCGTATTTTTGTTATTTAAAATTAACGCTAACTACCTTTACCTAAACAAGAAATTGTCCTCCCCAAACTCGGGCACAAAAGTACTACATTTTTTTCGATTATACAAGTTTTCGACCTCTTTTTTCGAATATTTCTTGCCTATATCAAAGAATTATCGTACCTTTGCAACAAAATTGGATAACTATGGCATTTTTTGGACTATTTGGTAAAGAGAAAAAGGAAACACTAGACAAAGGACTAGAGAAAACCAAGGAATCTGTTCTGGGTAAGATAGGCCGCGCTATTGCGGGTAAATCTACCGTGGATGATGATGTCTTGGACAACCTTGAGGAGGCACTCATCACCTCCGATGTGGGGGTAGAAACCACCTTGCGAATTATCGAGCGCATACAGGAGCGCGTGCAACGCGATAAATATTTAGGTACTAGCGAGTTAAACGCTATTCTCGTGGACGAGACAGCGTCGCTTTTGGCCGAGAATAACACTACTCAACTTCCTGATTTCTCCGACCCATTACCTTGCAAACCATATGTCATTATGGTGGTGGGTGTGAATGGTGTCGGTAAGACCACTACCATTGGCAAACTCGCCCATCAGTATAAGCAAGCGGGCAAGAAGGTTTACCTGGGCGCAGCCGACACTTTCCGTGCTGCGGCTGTGGAGCAGCTCTGCATCTGGGGTGAGCGTGTGGGTGTACCTGTGATCAAGCAGCAACAAGGCTCTGATCCTGCTAGTGTGGCGTTTGACACCTTGTCTAGCGCCAAGGCGAATGATGCGGATGTGGTGTTGATCGACACGGCGGGTCGTTTGCACAACAAAATCAACCTCATGAACGAGCTCACGAAGATCAAGAATGTGATGCAAAAGGTAGTGCCTGATGCGCCTCATGATGTGATGTTGGTGCTGGATGGTAGTACGGGTCAGAATGCTTTTGAGCAGGCTAAACAATTTACTCGCGCTACGCAAGTTAGCTCGTTGGCTATCACTAAGTTAGATGGTACTGCTAAGGGTGGAGTAGTGATTGGTATTAGCGACCAATTCAAGATCCCTGTTCGCTATATTGGTTTGGGTGAACAGATGACAGATTTGCAAGTCTTCGACCGCGAAGAATTCGTCAAATCCCTTCTCGCCTCTAATCTCTAACCTCTCGCCTCTCTCCTCTCGCCTCTCGCCTCTCGCCTCTCGCCTCTCGCCTCTCGCCTTTAACCTTTAACCTCTAACCTAAAAAAGACAGCCCATCCCGGACTGTCTTTTTTTACTCCCTACCACTGCTGTCCCATTAAACTTAAATGTAATTTTGTTAAATTGATGATTATCTGTTTTTTATAGTGTTTTTTTAGCGCGACGATTTATAACAACTAGAAATTTTTTGGTTAATTTACTACCATTTACTACAATTTTGGTAGTGAAAAGATAATATTCGATAATTTTTGGTCTAATTTTTTTATAATTTTTGTTTTTAATAAATGTTCTTAGTTTTATGGGACACTAGTGACTCCCTACACCCTACCACGCAATTTATTTAGATTTCTTATCTCGCATACGCTCGAACGATTACGCCGTGAGCTTGCGAGCAGGAGCTACACCTCCTATCTGTGTTCATCCGTGCTATCTGTGGGAGCTATCAGTAGCGGCGCAGCCGCGTCCACTCATCACTTATCACTCATAGTTCATAACTTATCACTCATCACTCATAGTTCATCACTATTTTATCAGTAGCGCCGCGTCCTCTAAACACTATCCATTCCCTGTCTTTTCCTTGTCTTTTCCCTGTCTTTTCCTTGTCTTTACTTAGATATTAGTTAGTGATTAGTTAGTTATTACTTAGTTATTACCGAATCTTCACCATACCTTTGCCGAAAATCAACGCGTCGCTGATAGTTAGATTTCTGCGAACTTACGAGCAGGAACTTCAAGATAAATTATCTTCATTTTCTTCCCCAAAAGCGACGAATTATCCATATTGTCGTTTAGCCCAAGCAAGCACGTCTTGGTGCGCGCAGTAGTTGTTGAATTCTGTGCCTTAGTTGTTGCTAAAGTCACTCTCTCGTCGCTCGAGGAAGTTGATAGTCCCGTAATTTCTCTCTATTGTCGTCTAAATAACACCAATTACTTCTATTTCTCTTAGAGAACTAATATTGTTGCTTGTAATCAATTGATAATCAATAGATTACCCTCCCCATTCTGCGTGTATTCGTCCATTACTGTTTGTGTTTCATTTTGTAAAAAAGATGTTTCATTTTGTAAAATTTAGATTATATTTTATAAAATATACGCAAAAAAATTTTGTCAGTTCAAAAAAATGTTGTATCTTTGCGCGATTTTTCGCATTCGTAAAAAAATGTATTGAGCGGAAGTCATTTATAATGGGCGGAATTTGAGGGGCTGGATTTGGTATTAGTTTGAAGATTTTTAAGGTTATTTAGTCGAAAAAAAAGAAGAAAAGATGAAAATTAAAGAAAGAGTATTGATTTTGTGTGTGAGTCTGATTTTGCTCGTAGCTGGAGTGGGAGTGATTTACCGCTTCGCTTTGGGTGAGGACGAATGGCGCCCCAGTGATATCTACAACAATGTGGGTGGCTCTTCGTATTCTGTTGTTACTGGTTATTCTAATCATTCTGATGGTGTAGCTGTGCCTATGGGTGGTGGTATGCGTTCTTCTCGTCGTGTATCTGCGCCTGTTTTTTCATACGCGCATAGCGCAAGTACCTCTGGCTTGGGCCAATCGCCTATGGTAGGCGGTGGTGGCGCTTTGTATGCGACTTCTAATGCTACATTCCGCACTTTCGGTGGCGGTATGTCTTCAGGTGCTGGTGCTTCAGGCTCTGGCGCTGTGCATGCAGCTGCTTCACAACAGTCGGCTGGCGCTGTATCTGTGTCAATACCTTCTTTGCCAACTTCTAGTCGTGGCTTGATTGCTATGGGTCAGTCTGTAGGTTCTACTGCAGACTTGGCATCGCAAGCGGTTGCTGAGGTCGCTCAAGGTATGCGCTCTGTCTCTGGTCGCAGAAATGCGGCTCCTGGTCTTGGTAATAGTTGGGATGTTTGGTTGAACGGCCTTGGTTCAGGAGAAGGTTTCTTGTATTGGGATGAGGAAGGCAATCGCTATTATGATATGGATTTGTTGCATCAGGCTTTTGATGAAGCAAAGAAGAATGGACAACTTCCGGGCTGGACTTGGGAGGATTTCTTGGCTCAATACTTCGATACTACCAACAAACACCAAGTGCCTGTTGGCGAAGTATGGGTGTTGCTCGCAATGGCATTGGGATATGCTTTGGCGATGATAATCAAAACAATAACATCAAAATGTAAAACCGCGCCAATGGCGTAAAAAAATATAGCTTATGAAAAAATTATTGTCAACAAATGTTTTGAGAACCCTAGTGGTAGTTGGTTCGCTATTTATCTGCTCGCTCAATAGTTTTGCGGTCTATTTTGAGACGATTGAAGCGAACAAAGACTTTTATCTCTACAATGTATCTGCCAAGAAGTATGTGCAGAATAACAATGGTCAGTTGGTGATGGTGACAGGCTTGTCAGATGCTTCTACTTGGCAGTTTTCTGGAATTTCAGGCAGTGTGTCTGTTAAGAATGGTAGTCACTATATTTTGGCTGATGGTGCTGAGGGTTCTTCGTATGGTTTAAAATATCCTGGCGCGAGCGCAACAGGTAAGGTTGAGTTATCTACCTCGTCTGCGAATATGACTATTGGCGGAGATGCTAATGGATATACCTTTAGTGTGAGTAAGTACTATCTACTCAGTGGTAATTATACATATTATTTTGCTTACAATGGTTCTAAATTATTGACGAATCAGTCTAATACGAGCACTCAATCTAAATGGCAACTTGTGTCTAAACGTCAGTTGGATAACACCATTACGCTTTCTGCTAGTACACTGGCATTGGAGGCAATTCAAGGAGGAGATCCTGCATCTATGCAGTTCTATATCAACTACGATGGCAATCCTACTTCTATTGGTCTGACCGATGGTACGAATACGTTGACCATTTCTGCTCCTGCTGCAAAACAGCATCCAATCCTTGTGTCTTATCAGGTGGATGATGCGGGTAAGCAAACCTTTACGCTGACCGATGGCAATAATGCGGCCAATAAGGCTACCTTCAGTTTTGCGGCGGGTTCGTCTGCTACACTCGGTTTGACTCTATCCACCACTGCTGCTTCAGGGAATGCCATCGAACAAGATAAAAAGACGATGACCATTACGGGTAAGGTGGTGACGCTGAAACCACAGTCTATTGATTGGGCGCAAGATTTTTCGGCTCTTTCCCTTACAACGGCGCCTATTCCTTTGACGGCTGTGGCTAAAACAACGAATGGCGTAGCAACAGGTAAAACGATTACTTATACACTGTCTTCTACTGGAGTCGTGAAAATCGTTAGCAATGTGCTCTATGTACTGGCTGAGGGTACAACCACCATTACCGCTAAAGTAGCAAAAGATGCTACGTATGTCGGTGCTGAAAAGTCGCTCACTATACGTGTGAGCGGTGTGCCTACTGCTGCTGCTACCATCACATCCACTAATGCCTCTGCTACAGGGATTTACACAGGTACAATTGGTGGACCAAATGCCTCATATGCTTTCCATCGTGCAAAACGACAAGTGGACTTGAAAAAATGTTTTGACAATGCTGGTCAAGCTTTGTTCGACACCTTATATATATTTGGTGTGACTACCAATACTGACGGCGTCTTGGTATCTTATACAGGTACAGATGGTGTGGCGTACACCAATGTGCCTAAGATCAATACCCCTTCTGCTTCGGTAGTATGTAATGCGACTACCCCTTGCTATGTATATGCGAAGAATGGCGACAACGCATATGTGCATGCGCGTACCTTTGATGCTACGCAAACGCGCTATGATTGGGATACTAAGCAAAATGGCAAACATATCTACTTTACTGGTTATTGCCCATTCGCCTATATGGGCGTGACGCCTACCGAGGAAGGATGGATGTACTTCAAAGGAGGCAATGCCAATGTGGATATCTACTTGGATAGTTGCCAGATTATGGGTCGCTACAAAACGCAAACAGGTAAAAATGCAGGCTACGAGCAATATATCCTGAAATTATACGCAAGTGTATCTACTTTGGGTGGTGAGAAACCAAATATTAGCTTTATGTCGGGTGCGTCCGCTCCATTTGTCTTTACTAGTACCACTAAGAATGACGGACAATCCTACAAACCACATATTCATATTGCAGGTGATAACCATCTTAAAGGACAGGTTTCTTCGTATATTACGCAAACCCTAGGTATTGTAGATATGGTTCTTACAACACTAGAGATGGATGCGGGTATCAGTAAAGTTACTACCTATAGTTCTCCTATCGTGGTAAAACCTACGGAAATAGGACAATATACGGATTTGGAGCTGACCGATGTGTGGAAGGACAATACCATTACCAATGGTTATCTCAAGTTAAACTCAGCAGCTGCATCTGGATCGGGTACCTCGGCAGAGAAAGTGGTCTCTGTTGATTTGGGTTCGGCTTATGGCTCGTTGACAATCAATGGAGGTCAATACCATTTGCGCAATTCGGCTGCTGATGGAACTTATACCTGTAACTTGGCGGTAGGATATCGTCTGTTCTCAAAAATGGTGGAGAAAGCAGGACAAAAAGTTTTGTTGCATCTTTATGGCTTTGGTGGTGACCGTGCTGACAGCAAGGTGGTTATCAATTCGGGAACATTTACCATGTATAAAAACATGTATGGTACCCTCGGACAAGATGCTTATAAGGATGATGTGAATTTCTTAGACCTTCGTCTTCCTAATGGTAATGGAACCTCTCAGATTAATGGTGGAACCTTTAATGGCATATCTAATGTGGTGTTCTGTGATCGAGTAATCTCCAAAGGTCGAAGCCCTATAAATGCACTGGAGTATTGGCTTTGTCTGCAAGATGTGGAGATCACGAATACGAACGCCGATGGTTCGGCACAATTTACCATCCCTTCTCCATTTGATGACGCATATGAAACAGCAACGCCATCCTACAGTTTAGTATCTGATAAGGACGCTATCAGTGCCGCTTCGCTTTATGGAGCGCAATCAGCAAATGCTTATGAGAAAGAGGGAGCATCTGTGGTTACCCTTTTGTTACCAGGTGATGCGTGTGAAGAAGGGGCATGTACGAACTGTAAGTATCAACAAGATACCTTGATTTTCCAATGGGCAACCGCATTCCCTACATTGGATGCAGAGAAAGAAATCTCAGGAGAAGTGCAATCAGTTAATGTGGGAGGTAACATTACGGTAGAAGTAAGTCCAGAGGGTGAAGAGCTCGTGCATGCAACGAATCAATTGTTGTATCTTGATCTCGAAGGTATGGAAGACTATTCCTTCACTTTACCTGAAAATGGAACGGGTCTCTCAATAAATGACGACTCTAAATCAAAACCACGAGGACGAATCGATAATGAAAATTATTATATTGTCGAACGTAATATTAACTTCCTGAAAGTGGTACAAGCAGATACTTGGTACACATTTACCGCACCATTTAATATACACCAAATCTCTGTACTTGAGACCAAAAGCGAAAAAAACATCGCTAAGATGGAACGTGCAGCCGCAATCGAGAAACAAGCTCAAGAAAACTTTGAGATGTTATATGAAATAAATGATTTTATTGTTCCTAATGAGGAGGGACGTGCTACTAGTATTACATTTGAAGGTGCGGCGAAATCTAATGGTAAAGCTACCATTAATCGTCTAGTTCATTACGATGGTAAGAATCTCGCAACGGCCAATTACTATCTCTATAAGCTAAAGTCAAATTCTGAGTTTGAAGCAAAGGAGGAGAACGGATTATTGCAAATAGAATGGGAGCCCGTGACTGCTCAGCCTGGACAAATCCTTATGGAAAAAGGAAAGACATATGCTATCCAATTCCCATGGTGTCCTATGTGTAATGATCTATATGTAGATGATCCTACAAAGCAACGCACTTACTACGACTATTGGAGTAATAAATATATATTGTTCTACGGCAAGGGCCCTCAGACCTTGGACGGCACCAAAAAGCATTCTGCCATTGTAAATAAGCAGGCTGGTTCGGGGTATGCCACATTCTCAGGCAATACCACATTCTCCGATGCCACAATATCAGCTAATGGTGGCTATATTCACAATCAAAGTACGGACTGCTATGAGCTCCGCAATTCGTCATATCCTTTGAGACCAGGTGAAGGATTCTTGAGCTATAATGCTTCATCAGAGAAAATGCCATCTCGCATCTCTCGTTCGGGACAGATGATTTACGATGAGAGTGTTTCTACCGATGTAGATGGAGTACCAACAATCCAAGACCATAGTTCCTTGATGCTATTTGATGCAATGGATGGATTTGAGCTTCTCTCGCTCCATGATCAGATGGTGGTCGTTTACAATATGCAGGGATATGTGCTCTATCAGCAATATATGACTGCTGGTGAGCAAGTACATATCGCGGCCGCTCCTGGCATCTATGTTGTTAAGGGCGAGAAAGAGGCTCTCAAACTCGTCGTTGACTAATCGCGCATACGCGTATATATTATAAGGTGTAAGTACTTCGTATAATTTGTACAAATCGCCGTTAGAAAGAAAATAAATTTTGATTAATTTACTATAATTTACTATAATTTTGGTAGTGAAAATAAATAATAAACTATGAATATGAAGAAAATCTTATTAACAGCCTTCGCCGCAATCTTCACTCTCGCGGCAATGGCGCAAAATGATGGCACTGCTTGCGAGAATGCGATCTATGTGGATTCCACATTGGTTCAAAAAGTGGAGGCCAACCAAGACTATTGGTTTACGGCTAATACTGAAGATCTTCCTTTGACCGTATATTTCTTCCCTGATGCCCAGAGCGAAGACCTTCCTGCGGTTTATGTGGATTTTACTTGCCAACCAGGTGTGTATGAAGATGAGAATGTGAAGGCTATTGTTGATTTAGCTGCATCGTTAGATCTTTATTTTCCACTAGGTACAGTATGCGGTGAAGTGGAAATAGATGGTGAAAAGGCTTATATGATGGCTTATGAGCGTGATCTGCTAGAGCTCTTAGTTATGTTGGGCATTGACTATAGTATTCCAGTCTATGTATCATTCCGCTCTCCTGTATCGGGTACCGTTCAAATGACCAACGTAAAAACTGCTACCCTTTGTACGGATATTCACCAACGCGTTGAAATGCGTGATACACTCTATCTGCAAGCAAATAAGGAGGGATTGTTCTATTTCCCTGTAAACGAGTGGAAGGATAAGAAGATGTCATTCTCTTGGACTGGTTCAACTCCTATCCGTGCATATCTTGAGACAGATTGCGAGTTTGATACAATCACTAGCGACTATACCTACGATTTTGCTTCGGATGTGGATGGCTTCTATACTCAACAAGTTTCAGAAAATGGTATTGCTAACTATATTCGTGATGCCAAGGATGGCAATATGTATGTCCTCTTTATGGCACCAGAAGATGGCCAAGTGTATGTCAGCGATTATGTGGATCATGGTGCTGTTACTATCAATTCTTGTATCAAGAACCTCAAATCTACAGCCATTGAATTCCCTGCGGCAGATATGGCATTGGATGCGAAAATCCCTACCAAGGCTTATCGTATTGAGGCTAATCAATTGCAAAACAAAAATATCCGTATGCAATGGGCTACTACTGAGAACCAACTCGCTGTAGCATACTTCGCTAACTTCTGTGGCTTTGATCTCAAAGCATCTGACCCAGATGTATTGGATACTATCAACTTCGTCTTCAACGAGGAAGCGCAAGTGATGTATGCCGATATCCCTCGCGAGCGTATGAACCGCATCGCAGAGCAAAATACCGATGGCTGGCTCTTCATGCAAATCTATCGTCAAGAGGCTGGTACCTTCTCTTGGGATACCTATGAGGTGGTTTACCCTGACTGCGATTCTAAGAGCTTGTTGATGAATCCTAACGATAGCGTATCGATGCCAGCTAATAACTACAACACTAGCTACAAGTTGATCGCTAGCGAATGGAGTGAGCATGCTCATACATTCACATGGCAAGGTACACGCAAAGCGTATGTATTTATCGCAGACTCTTGCTCTTTCCCACTCGCACCATACAATGTACACGTGGGCAAATATATGGAACTCAATCCTAACCAAACACAAGAGATCAGCAAAGACGAGATGGCTAAACTCGCTGCTGACTATGCCGACGAATTTGGCAACCTCTACCTGCGCTTGCGTAGCGATGCAGAGGGTGTACTCGTTACCAAACAAGTTATGGATAACACTGGACTTCAAAATACCATCGTAGCCGATGGCTATACCGCTAAACTGGTGATGATCAACCAATCACTCTATATCGAAGTCTCTAAAGGCGCAACTACCGAATACTATGACCTAGTCGGAAGACCCGTGGTTATCAAGTAATCGAACAAAATAATTAACAATAATATAAACTTTTAAAATCAAAGTAAAATGCGTAAAATTTTATTCTCTGCTATCGCGCTGATGATGTCAGTTACCCTTTGGGCAGCTGGTGCAGCCGATAGTTCAAAAGCGATTAACTTTGACTGGGACGGCGAAAACCGCGTAGAAGCAGGTACCACCGTCAAGTATAGTTTAGGACTACATGAACTAGTGGAACGTGCAAACGAACCAGTCATTGCATTGTATCTGAACAATCTTTCTGCCGACAACGCCAATGTGACGATTACAGCGGATGCTGCTCTCCACATTGACTTGCCTTTCGTCGGAAAAAAAGTGTATTCTATCGATGACTTCAGCGATCCAAAGAACTACACAATCGCAGGCGAAGGACACGAAATCTGGACTTTGCCAACTACATTTGATCTTACAGATGTGGTTAATAGCAATTCTGCTCTTAAGAACCTCTTTGATGATCCAAAAAATGTGTCTTTGGTAGAACTCTGCGTAGATTATGGATTGCAAGTGTACTTGCAAGTATCTACTAGCCAACTGATCTCTATCGCTACCACAGTGTATGAGAAAGAGGAAATCGTAGATGACTTGGATTTTGCTTGTGCTGATTCAGAGCCATTCGATTGGGCAACTGGCGCTACTGTGGCTGCTGGCGAGAAATGGTTCTATCTCGACCTCAAGAAGGTAAAAGCAGACGAAAAATTGAATTTCGTAGTGGAGAATGGCAACGGCGCAGAGGCTAAAGTTTCTTTTGACCTCTACCTCGACTGTCCTACGACATCTAAAGTTTTGGCACACGTATGGGATATCCCTGCTTATGATGCTAAAAAAGAGTCTCTCGGACGCTTCCTCCTCAACCAAATTAGCTCTGATTATGTGTACCTCAAACTCACTACCAATCAAACAGTAACCCTCAAGGTAGAGGCTGAGAAATTACCAGCTCCTACACCTGCTGACAATCTCTTTGATGCTACTGCTGCTGCTACTTGGAATGGCGAGAAACTCCAGCTCGAAGCTGGCGTTGAGACCATCGTCAAAGTAGTGAAGGCTGACCTCAAAGCTGACAAGGGATATAAGACTGTATGCTATGTGACTAACTATGAGGATGTTGAGACTACACTCACTCAAGTTGTGTCGTTCGAACCTGTGGCTACTGTTCACAACTCAATGGAGAAAGTGCTCACAGTCGCTCCTGAGAATCAAGCTGTGATCAACATCTCTAGCAAGATGCTCGACAATGTGAAGAGTGATGTGGCATACTTCAGCCTAAAGGCTAATGGTAACATGGCTATCACAATCAAGAAAGAGAAGTTGGAGTCTTCTAACAACAACACCAACGAACCTTCTGTTTATGCTCCTGCATGCGAGGATGCTTATGTATTCAACTGGAACTCTACTCTCAAGCAAAAAGCATTGCAAAACAAATGGTATGAGTTTGATCTCAAACCTCTCAAGCAAAACAATGAGCATGTACAACTCTCATTCACCAACCATTCCGACTCTATGGTTATAGTGATGGGTTCTATCTTGCTTGATTGCAACTCTACTGATTCTATCCCTTATGTTTTGCCAGTTCCTGCTGGTAAGACCATTAGCAAGGTGCTCGAATACAGCTTGCTCGCTGCTTCTCCTGTGGAGAAAGCATACGTATCTGTAATGATGATCCCTACACAGATTACAAGTCTTACTGATCTTTCTGGCATCAAGACTCAAGAGGATGCTCTCAAGTTGATCTCTTTGAACGCTAATGCACAAATCTCACTCACAGCTACCAAGTCTTCTGCTTATGTGGATCCAACTCTCTGCGAAAATACACACGAGACTCTCCAAGCTGGCGTGAAATATACACAAGCTGCTGGTACTACACAATGGTATCATGTTACTGATAAGTTTATCAAAGACATGGGGCTTCTTTCTACATTCGCTATCGGCAACAATGGCAAAGCGGCTGCTAATGTAACACTCGGTGTTACTGTTGGTTGCAACCACGGTATCCACACTCGCACAAGCCTTTCTATCCCTACTTGGTTGGATGTTACTACCATCTATCCTAACGGACTCTTCAATCTTGTTGATGCTATCGTTAACGAGGATATCACAGAGTTCTACCTTGAAGTTACTACCGATCAACCAATCGAGTTTGGCTTCGGTGTAGAGATCGAGAATAAATTGGGTTGCGATAATGCGGCTGACTTCGATTGGGGTACCGGCGTTACATTCGAGCCTAATGCACCACATTGGTACAAGTTCGATATCTCTGAACTCAAAGCTAACAAAGAGCAAGTGAAGCTTACCTTCTCTAACCCAACCAACTCTTGGGCTTGGGTGGCTGCATTCGCTACATATGACTGCCCATTCAAGGTAGGTTTGCCATTGGTATTCCCAGTGCCTGCTAACACTACCGTTGACAAATGGATTGACTATAGCTTCTTGGCTTCTACTCCTAAGGAAGACCTCTACTTCTTGGTTTATACCGATAGCCCACTCCAACTCAAGGCGGAGAAAGAGACTGCTAAGGTTACTCCTACTACCGATTGCACCAACGCTATCGTCGTAGAGCCTAACACTCCTTATACCATCAATCCTGGTACAAGCTGGTACAAACTTTCACCTGCTCCATTCGCTAAGGCTACTGGCAAATCTGCTAAGATCACCTTCGCTAACAAGAGCGGAAAGACTGCTAAGGTTACCACTGGAGCTACCGTTGGTTGCGAATACGGAATCCTTACCCGCGGTAAATTCCCTGTTCCTGCAATGAATGTAGATGTTAATGTTCCTCTCTGGGTATTCGGCCTCTTGAAACAGTTCGTGGACGAGGATGTTAACCAATACTATGTAGAGGTTACTACCGACCAACCACTCAACTTCCGCATCGATGTAGAGTTGGCTGCTAAGGATACTACAATTTATACATATCATTGCCAAGGTGCTGTAGATGTTAAACATCCTATTACTGGCGACTTACTAGCCGATAGCTTCCAAGAACAAATTACATTGACATATGTCAAGGATAATAAGAATGTTACTCATATTTTCACTCCTCTTGTTGCTGGCGGCGAAATCACTAAAGAAATCTTGGACTCAATTAGTGCTAATCCCAAGTTGAAGCCAGGTCAAGCACCTGATGTAAAAGCTTCTATTGAGGCTATCGAGCAGTATTATAAAAACTTAAAAATAGATGGTGCTCAAGTTACAAAGAAAGAAATTAAATGGGTAGTTATTAAGGACACTATTGTAGTCCGTGAAGATGGTGAGAAAGTAAACGATACTATTCACGTCTCTGTAACTGATACTATCGTACCTAAGTGTGCTACTGAATTTAAGATGTATTTAGCAATCTCTGATACATGTGAGAATGGTGCCAACTTAAGTTTCACATTCACAGTTGACAATAATAATGGTAAAGCTGCTGACGCTGGCGTAAAAGCTGAGGATATCAAGGTATTCTGCGGTCAAGCCATCGACGTTCGTATTGCTGACACAATTATCTATGCATTCATCGCTGACAACAATGTAGGCCCTAACGGTACTCACGTTTGGGAAGAGAAGAATGCTAATGGAGAATGGGTAGAAATGTCCAAGGATGCTATACCAGGTACTGTTGATTCGGTTACTGTTCGCTACGTTATCAAAACGGATTATGAATGCAACATATTTGAGCACACAGGATTCACTTTAGACGTAGAGACTCCTACCTACGAGAATGATCCTGAGGATATGGCTAATATTGAGCTTGTATCTCGTTACGGTGATCGTCTCTTGACTGTTCATATCAAGTCAATCACTCAGAAGTTTGGTTGGAATGTAGCAGAGGAGGATGTTACATGGTATAAAGAGGGCGAAGATCAACCTGTTGGCACAGGATACTACCTCACTACCCCTGATGGTGCTTCTTTGGCGGCTGGTACATACTATGCTTTGATTGAGCACACTGCTGTAGATTCAACAGATTGCGATGGTACCTTGAGTACTATAAAGCATGAGGTTAAAGCGGTAGCTAATGGACCAAAATTGGCCCCATCTGCTGTACAACCACAAGAGCTGATCACTATCTTCAATCTCAACGCAGAGCAAGTTTCTAACATCAGCATCTACCGCTCTACTGGTGAGTTGCTCGAATCATTCCAAGTGAACAAACAAGAGCAAACTACATTCAATGCTGCTCAACAAACTGGTATCTACTTGGTAGAGATCTTGACTGAAACAGAGAAAGTAACACTTCGTTATATCGTTAAATAATTGGAGGATCTGAAATGAAAACAATAACTAAAAATATCTTTAAGGCTTGCGCTATCCTGCTGTTCGCAGCAGGAGCTGCAATGCCAGCATCTGCAGCAGAGCCTGCAGCTAAGCAACCTCTCGCATATCCTGGAGGTCAACTTATTGAAGTGGGTGATACCATCCGCATTCCTAAGGATCAATTGCGCTATTTGACCGGTGAGAGAATGTCTACATGGGTCTACAAGAAAACTCACGTGGTACAACAAGTAGGTGGACGCCGTTATCCACATGGTGTATTGATCAAAGGTATCTACTCTTGGGTATATCCTTATCAAATCGTACCAGTTAACCCTAAAGCTCCTAAGACTGACTCTATCACACTCGTTGCTTGTGGTGAGTACTATTGGGATGCTACTGATATGACATACACAGAGGGTGGCGAATATGTATTCACAGGTAAAGCTGCCAATGGTTGCGATAGCACTGTGATCCTCTTCTTGACTGTTAATGATATCCCTAATACTGTCATCAACAAGACATCTTGTGGCGAATTCTATTGGGATCTTACTCAAGAAACCTATGAGAAGAGCGGTAGTTATAACTACACCACTACTGCTGCCAATGGTTGCGACTCTATAGTTACCTTGAACCTCACAGTTAGAAAACCTACTGAGAAAACAACTAAGATTGAGATTCGTCCACGCCAGTTGCCTTATGAGTGGAATGGCATCGTTATGAACAATATTGGTGATACCTCACGAGTTGCTGGAAAAGATAACTATGGTTGTGATATCATTGAGCAATTGAACCTCTCATTCAAACCACAAAAGCGTTGGGGAAAACCTATTACTCCTATTGTACAAGGTTGGGTTCCTAACCTTCCATACCACATTGACCGTATTTCTGGTGGTGTGCGCGGCGGTTTCGCATCTAACCTTGCAGGTGAGAAATTGCCTCTTGGCGCAGGTGCTGCACTAGACTTCTCTCTCGCACACTATTGGGTTGCTGGTGAGAACAAGACTGCTTACGGTCTCAAGACTGGATTGAGTTTGGGTTATGTGTACACTACACAATCTTTGGCTAACTACATGCATCAATCATCTTTCAACGCTAGCGCTGTACTTGATTACACGGTGGCTGTTGATCATGTAGCTCAAACTACACACCAACTCCAACTCGAGTTGCCTATTATGTTCTCTATGCAAACACCTGGTGGTTTCTTCTTGAACGCTGGTCCTAAGTTCATCTTGCCTGTATATAGCAAATTCCAACAATCTCTCACCAACCCATCTATCGAGGTGAAAGGATTTGATGAGTTGCCAGATAACTTCGGCATCTTGAATGAGGTTGTAACAGGTAAAGTACCTGAGGAGTACATGAACTACACAGGTAACTTCGTGGAGAATGGTAGCGCTTGCAAACTCTTCTCTGTTGCTTTGGGCGCTGAGCTTGGCTATAACATCAAACTCAAGAAGTATGGTCAATCTATTGACTTGGGAGTATTCGCTGATTATTCTGTAATCAACGCTTACAAACCACAAGCTTCAGGTCAATTGATTTCTATTGTACCTCCTACTAACAACAGCGCTGCGTTGGTAAATGTTCACTCTCTATCAAATGCATATGCTGACAAGTTTGGCTATATGAATGTAGGTTTGAAAGTTACATTCAACTTTGATAGCATGTATTACTTCAACTAATTCAATAGTTTGAATACAAATAAAATACTGCCTAACATAGCGTTAGGCAGTATTTTATTTACTATTAGAGATGAGTCTTTCAAACCTTTACACTACTATAAACAGTAGCCAAATGTCCACTAAATAGTAGCATAGCGCCTCTCAATAGTAGGGATTCTCCCGTTCACTCAACACTCTATAAACGAATCAATAAGTGAATATTGGATAAGATGCAGTGAAGGACTATCAAATTGTGCTTTATATAAAACATCCAGGTTTTTAGGGCTACCTAAAAACCTGGAACTATAGATCCTAATAGAAGGATTAGATTATTTATCAAGTTGCTCGTATACCGAATTTTTACTCTTAAATTCAGGTACGATTTCTTTCATCTTTTGTACGACAGGGAATACCCTTCCTATTCGTGCCTCCCTGATAATCTCATCAATCTGCTGCGCTACTACATCAAAATCGTACTCACGAACCTTGGCTACCAATATCTTCTTGTTGCTTGTTGGCAATGTGGTCTCCTTTTGGTTGAGTAGCTCCTCATACAACTTCTCTCCTGGACGAAGACCAGTATAGATAATCTCAATATCTTTTCCTGGCACAAAACCGGCTAGGCGAATCATATTCTTGGCCAAATCTGCAATACGTACTGGATGACCCATATCAAAGCAGAAAATCTCGCCGCCATTACCCAGTGTAGCAGCCTCTAATACTAGACAACTAGCCTCTGGAATAGTCATAAAATAGCGAATGATATCTGGATGAGTTACTGTTACAGGACCTCCTTTGGCAATTTGCTTTTTGAAGAAAGGTACTACCGATCCATTGCTGCCCAATACATTGCCAAAACGAGTAGTAATAAACTTAGTGCAATTAGTCTCCTGTTGTACCTGCTTCAAGAATAATGATTGTACATATATTTCAGCAATGCGTTTGGATGCACCCATCACATTTGTTGGGTTCACAGCTTTGTCCGTAGATATCATCACGAAGCGTTCCGCATGGTACTTTACTGCCATATCAGCCATATTCTTCGTTCCTAATACATTGGCCATAATCGCCTGAGTAGGGAAGTCCTCCATCAATGGAACATGTTTGTATGCTGCTGCATGAAAAACAACATTTGGATGATACTCTTCAAATACTTTCTCCACCATTTGTACATCCCTTACATCCGCAATGATAGGTATAAATTGCAAATAAGGATATTGCTGACGCAAGTCTACTGTCAAATCGTGCAATGGCGATTCTGCAATCTCCATCAGAATAATAGCCTTAGGTTTGAATGTGGTTACTTGTCTAACAATCTCACTACCAATACTGCCTGCACCTCCTGATACCAATACCACTTTGTTCTTCAAAATGGATTTTACATTGTTGGTGTTAATGTCTATCGCAGGACGCTCTAGCAGGTCTTCCACCTGTATGGATTCAATACGACCAATCTTGTGTGTGTTGTCCTCGTTTTGGTTGGGTGAGTAATTCGTGAAATATGGGGTGGTCAAAATACGGATATTATTCTCCATAAATAATGACAAATCCTCCAATGGATTTAATTCCTTCATCTTTAGTGGAGAGATGATAATGCTGCCAATATTTTGATTCTTCATCAAAGCAATCAACTCTGTGTTTAGAGGATATACTTTCAGTCCCAATAGTTTGTGATGAGTGTTATCGTTAGAGTCTGATATGAAACCCGCAGGACGATAGAGACTTTCCATATTTGATTGCAACATCTTGGCTATAGACAATCCGGCTGACTTAGTACCATAAATCAATACTTTTTGCACACTGGAGTTGTGATGTGAGATGTATTCAAAGATAGTCTTAATAGTCACTCGCCAGCCAAATAGCAAGGTAATACCAACAAAGATATAAATCAGCAATATCGATGTCAAAAATGGAGCATTTAGGTCCGTGGCATACTTGATAATTAGGTTGATAGCCACTAGCAAACTGCCTGATGCACCTACAGATAATGCTACCTTTACAGTATCTACAAAAGTAGAATAACGTAATATCCCAGAATAGGTGTGGAATACCCAAAAGAATGCACATTGAGTGAGCAATACAAAGCCCATTTGTTCCCATATGGGTATGCACTTGCTCAAATTATAACCGCCCGCTACCACACTATTTCCAATGAAGTAGCTGACTACAAACGCAATCAATACAATCAATAGATCCAATAGCAAAACTCCCCATCGAGGAAGATACCCAATGTTTACCCAATGTGAAAACAAATCGGTCTTTCGTATTTCGTGAATCCTTTTCATAGATTGTTATATTGTTATTTTTCTATAGCTGATTTGATGGTTTCTACTATATAGCGCACATCATCGTCGCTTACATATGGACCTGCTGGCAAGCACATACCAACTTTGAAGATTGCTTCGCTCACACCATTCACATAAGCAGGAGCGTTCTTATACACCGGTTGTTTGTGCATTGGCTTCCATACGGGGCGAGCCTCTATCTTAGCCGCCAACATATATACGCGCAGCGCCTCTACATTGTCATTAGGCTGACAATTCGTAGTCGCACTATCTACTGCGTGTATTACTCCTGCAGCTCCGCCTACGGCGGCTGTGATTACCTCCTTATACGCATTCTCCTGTCCTTTGATACGAAGCGATGGAGCTAATTCTATTGTGCATAACCAGAAGTTGGAGTCATAGTCCGCTGAGGGCGCTTTGTGTACGGTTATTCCCTCTACATCCGCTAGCAATTCCTCATATAGCGCTTGTACATGCTTGTGATGATCTATATGCTGCTGTGCTATCGCCATCTGCCCACGACCAATACCCGCACAAATATTCGACATGCGATAGTTGTACCCTATTGCTTCGTGTTGATAGTATGGATAGGCTTCGCGAGCTTGGGTGGCATACCACATGATTTTCTCTTTGTCTTCCGCATTTTGGCAGAGTAGGGCGCCACCACCCGAAGTGGTGATCATCTTGTTGCCGTTGAACGACAATACACCAAATCGTCCGAAGGTGCCCAACATTTGTCCCTTGTAGCACGAACCGAATCCTTCGGCAGCATCTTCAACTACAGGAATATCATACTTCTTGGCAACCTCCATAATACGATCGCAGTTGTATGGCATACCGTATAATGCTACAGGCACTATCGCTTTGGGCTTTTTGCCCGTCTTCGCGATGCGATCCTCAATGGCTTGCTCCAACAACTCGGGATCCATATTCCATGTCTCTTTCTCCGAGTCAATAAATACAGGCGTTGCCCCCAAATAGGTAATAGGGTGGGATGATGCGCAGAAA
>JAEIGA010002259.1_pt1 | contig 30774 bp, 48 predicted proteins | sample 9270691 | NCBI WGS metagenome assembly JAEIGA01 (sample SAMN17057246, study PRJNA624740) | gut metagenome | biome: biome; isolation source: fecal sample | host: Bos grunniens | place: China: Xizang | collected 2019
CCCCAGGGTGAAAAAGTTTTTTTGTGGCCTGGATAGCTCGACGGAGCGACAAGGGGTTAGCCTTGCCCCTTCCAGGTCATACAAAGGCAAAAGGCAAACACGGAAGGCGGTGAAACAATGGAAGTAATCAGGCTGAACATCGACGAGCTGACGCCAGACCCGAACAACGCGAAAGAGCACCCGGCGTGGCAAGTCGAACAGATCAAGGCAAGCATTGAAACATTTGGAAACCTTGACCCCATCGGGGTCTGGGGAGAGAAGAACCTCATCGTCGAGGGCCACGGTCGCTACCTGGCACTCAAAGAGCTGGGGTACAACGAAGTCGAGGCCATCCGTCTGGACTGGCTGAGCGAAGACGAGCGCAAGGCGTACGCCCTGGCACACAACAAGCTCACCATGAACAGCGGGTTCGACGCTGACGCGCTGAAGATAAACCTCGACGAGATCGGGACCATCGACATGGACCTGTTCGGGTTCAAGTCTGGCGACTGGTTCACAGACAGGGAGCGCGACGACCGAGAAGGCCAGGAAGGCAACGAAGAATACAACGAATTTTTAGACAAGTTCGAACAGAAGAAAACGAGCGACGACTGCTACACTCCCGACAATATCTACGAGGCTGTGGCTGAGTACGTCGAGAAGCGGTACAAGTTCGACCGCTCCGACTTTGTCCGCCCGTTCTACCCTGGCGGAGACTATCAGGGCCAGAAGTACAAAAAGACCGACAAGGTGGTGGATAACCCGCCGTTCAGCATTATGGCCGAGATAGTCGATTTTTACATTGAGAAGGGGGTCAAGTTCTTTTTATTTGCTCCGGGACTTGCGGCGCTGAACTACACCAACAGGGAACAGGTGACCGCGGTCTGCACTTATGAGGGTATTACTTACGAGAACGGCGCAAACGTCACCACCTCGTTCATCACGAACATGGAGGGGACGGAGATCATGGCCATGACGGCGCCCGAACTGAGCGCCAAGCTGAAGACGACCAACGAGGAGAACGAGCGCAAGTTCCGCAAACAGTACCCGCGCTACGAGTACCCCGACGAAGTGATCACGGGGGCGCGCCTGGGCTACTTCAGCGTCTACGGCCAGGACTTTAAGATACGCCGAGACGCGGCCATGTTCATCAGGGCGCTGGACGTCCAGAAGGAACAAGGCGGCGGAATATACGGGGGGGCGCTCCTGTTATCGACAGGAACGACCACCGAGAGGAAGAAGGTCGAGAAGGCTGCGATCAAAAAAGCGGAGGAAGAAAAAGCCGCCGCGGAAGTGATCATAAATCAAAAATGGGAATTATCACAGCGAGAGCGCGAGCTTGTGAAGGGGCTGGGTGATACTCATGGCAACAACTAAGAAGAAGGCAACGGCCAAGCCGATCCCGCCGAGGACGAAGGCCGACGAAATCTGCCGAGACGTGGCGCCTGACATCAAACCGCAAGCCATCACACTGGCGAACGCGGTCCTGACTATGCAAGCCAAGATCGAGGAGCAGATACCTATATACAAAAAAATGCCACTGGCGCAACAGGTCACTGTGGGAACGGGTGAGACCATGCTCAGGGCTAACCCGGCGACCCAGGAGTTCAGGGCAACGGTCAGGGACTACGCTCAGGCACTCAACAACCTGAACGAGATCCTGGCTGACAACAAGGGGCCACAGGAAGCCTCCAGCCTGGAAGAACTCCGCAACCGCTTCAGGGTGGGCTAAATGTTTGGCAAAACGGAGCCGAGGATATACACACCACCGCTCAGGAAACTGACGAAAAAGACAAGCCTGGGGTTCGCGGCCATCGAGTACGCGACGACCATCCTCGGCATGGAGCTGTACCCCTGGCAAGAGTGGGCGCTCATCCATGCGCTCGAAATAATCGGAGACCTAAAGGACCAGGCGTGGCGCTTCCGCTTCCGCACGGTCCTTTTTATGGTTAGCAGACAGAACGGGAAGACCGAGCTCAGCAAGGTGATCGCGTCGTTTTTCCTGAATGTTTTGCGCGTTGAGGCCGTCTTCGGCACCTCGCTGTCTATGGATAAGGCGGAGGAGGTCTGGGAGGGCGTCATACAAGAACAAGAAAAACACGCCGACCTGGCGCGCGACATCCAACAGGTGGCACGCAGAAACGGCGGCAAAAAGCTGGTACTCACAGGGCTCAGGACGTACAAAGTCGGAGCACCGACCCGAAGGGCTGGACGTGGCGACGCCAACGACCTGGTAATGCTCGACGAGGTCCGTGAGCACCGAGACTGGGAGACCTGGAGCGCTGCGGTCGCCTCCACGAACGCGAAACCGAACGGCATGACTATATGCTTCAGCAACGCGGGCGACCCTGACAGCATAGTGCTCAGGCAACTGAGAAGCCAGGCCATCGAGAAGATCACCGGAACGAAGGCCAACGACTTCGGCGGCAACGTTGACACCGAGGCCCTCGGGCTGTTCGAGTGGTCGGCCCCGGAGAAGGCGGAGACGGGAGACCCTGAGGCCATCGCACAGGCGAACCCTGCGCTGGGCTACGGAAAGCTCACAGAACGGGCCATAATGGCGAACCGCGAAACCTTCCCGGAGGCCAAGTTCCGCAGCGAGTGCCTGTGCCAACAGGTTGAGACCATACTCCCCGAACCGTTCCCGGATGGCGCGTGGCTGGGCGGTCAAGACCCTGAGAGCTTCATCCGTGAAGACAGCGAGCTGTTCTGGGGTATAGACATGTCACAGGACCGCCGCTGGACCGTGATCGCGGTCTGCGGACTGAGGGAAGACGGGAACTACCACGTGGAGGTAGTCGAGAGAAGGATAGGAACAGAGTGGGCGGTCGACTGGATACGAGCCAGGACCGCCAAGTACGGCGAGTTCCGTCTCGCCTTCCAGGAACGAGGGGCACCAGTCAGCGGACTGGCTGAACAGATCGTCACGCTCACCGGGGTCATAAGGATGGCCCAGGGCGGGCCCGAGCTGTCAGCCGGGTGGAACAGGTTTTACGACGCCGTCGCCGCGTGTGCTCCTGAAGACCATCGGGGCGGTGTAAAGGTTTACCACCTACCACAGCCCGCGCTCGACACACCGGGGCACACATGCCAGCTTCGAAACCTGGGCGGGGGCGTCATGCTCCCAGACAGGACGAAAAGCCCCGACGACATCAGCCCGCTCATGGCGTGCGCTATGGCGTACGCGGGAGCGACGCAGATAAACAGAAAAGAGCGGAAGATATACGAATCGAGCTACGCCACAGGAGCGCAGCTCGTTTTTATTTAACAAGAAGGGGGAACACTAAAAATGCCGAGTATTGTGGAGCGCTGGCGCACCTTTAGGCAGTCGCCCAGCATTTACGTCACAGTCATGGGCGACGCCTCGACCCAGGTCCTCAACATGAAGGCGAAGGAACTGTACCAGACACAGGACAACCTTCAGGCGGTCGTCAATTTCCTGGCGAACTCCATCGCACAGCTACCGCTGAAGGTATACACCCGAGACGGGGAGACAGACAGACGGCGAGACAGAACGAGCGACGCGGCGAAGCTCCTGTACAGACCGAACGCGGACCAGACCGAGTTCGAATTTATCAGGGCGCTGGCCGTGGAGTATTTCGTTTTTGGTTCCGTCTACGTCTGGGTGCTTCCTGACGCAGACAGCGAGAGCGGTCTGCAGCTGAGGATAATCCCGACCGAGTGGCTCCAGAACAGGACCGAGAAGAAGGAACCCTACGCGCCCGAGACCATCAGGATCTGCACGCACACAGGAGGGACCGCCGTGGACGTTCCGCGGTCGGAGTTCATACAGTTCCGAACATACAGCGCGGGAAGTCCTGGCGGCTATCTGTCACCGATCAGCGCGCTCAGGAACACCCTGACCGAACAGGTCGAGGCTGGACGCTTCAGGCGCCAGCTGTGGAGAAGTTCGGGAAGGCTGAACGCCCAGATCATCAGACCGAAGGACGTCCAGCCACTCACGGAGGAACAGCGCAAAAACTTTATAACCGCGTTCCGTGAGAGCTGGGGAGCCGGAGGAAGTAAGGCGGGCTCCATCCCGCTCATGGAAGACGGCATGGAGATCAAGCCCTTTTCGACGTCGTTCAAAGAGCAACAGTACGCCGAGAGCGTGAAGCTAAGCCGTGAGGCTGTGGCGGCCGCGTACGGCGTCAACCCGTCGCTCATCTGGCACAGTGACACCCAGACCTACGCAAGCGCCAGGGACAACGCCCGCGCGTTGTACGCTGAGTGCCTGGGCCCCGTGCTCCAGCTGTTCCAGCAGAGAATCAACAGCTTTTTGCTCCCCATGATCGGAGCCGACCCGACGACCTACGTCGAGTTCGACCTGAGCGAAAAGCTGAAGGGCTCATTTGAGGAGCGCGCCGCCATCTACCAGAGCGCTGCGGGTGCTCCCTACATGACCAGGGACGAAGTCAGGGCCGAGCTGAATCTGCCACCGCTCCCGGATGGCCAGGGTGAGGACATTGTCACACCGCTGAACGTCCTGACAGGTGGCCAGGCAAGCCCCCAGGATAGCACGCCCGACGCGTACGACTACCCCGGAGAAGATAACCAGGCGAAGCGCCTGGAGCCTTGCGGGTGTAAACAGTGCAAGGACGTCGAGGAGCTGAGGATAAAAGGCAAGAGCGACAAGGAAGACGACGAGGCCATCGAGAAGGTGCTCGTCGCTTTTTTTGAACGTCAGGCCAGGAGCGTGATCGCGAAGGTCAACGCAGACCCCCTGGACTTCTGGAACGCCGAGCGCTGGGACAAGGAACTGGCTGAAGACTTACAGCCGGAGCTCGAGAAGATCGCGGACAAGCACGGCAAGGACACGGCCGAGCTCCTGAAGTGGTCATACGACACCGAAATAACTCGCGCCTACATCGAGAAAACGGCACAGGCGAGAGCGAAGAAGATAAACCAGAACACCCTCGAGAAGATCAACAAGGACCTCGAGGAAGAAGACCCCGACATCCCGCACGTGTTCGAAGTACGAGAGAGCAACGCCACCACGCTCGCGAGAGCTGCGGCGGGTGCCATCGCGTCCTTCGCTGTGGGCGAGGCAACGAACCAGGCCATCGAGGCGGGAGCGCCGAGAGTGGTCGGGCGAATCGTGGAGAAAGAGTGGGTCACAGGACCGAACGCCAGAGAGAGCCACCAGCTTATGAACGGCGAGCGGGTTCCTATTGACGCAGATTTTTCCAACGGTCAGCACTGGCCGGGCGAAGACATCGGAGACCCCGCGGAGTCTTGCGGGTGTAATTGCACCACGGAAGTGGTCATAACAGGAGGTTAAGACATGGAACGCAAGCACCTTTTTAAGTCCTTCGAAATGAAGGCAGACGAAGCCGGCAAGATCGCCGGCTTTTTTAGTACCTACGAGAAGACGCCCGACAGCTACGGCGACATCATCGAGCCCGGCGCCTTCACGAAGACCATCGAGAAGCGCAAAGAGAGTGGCCACCCGTTCCCACTTTGCTGGAACCACGACTTCAGCGCAGTGATCGGAGCGGTCACAGTCGAAGAAAAAGAGCGCGGCCCCTTCTGTGAGGGCTCATTCATCGAGACCGAACAGGCTCAGGACGTCCGCAAGATGGTCCAGAGCGGTGCCGTCTATCAGTTCAGCTTCGCCTACGACGTTTTGAAGCGCAGAGAACCCACAGCCGAGGAAGCAAAGGCGGGAGTGTTCAACGTGCTCCAGGAGGTCGAGGTGTACGAGATCAGCGTGGTGACTGTACCCGCTAACCAGAACGCACAGATAACCGAGATCAAGACAGCGCCGGAGCCTGAGACAAAGACAGGCAAGCGCAACAGCAAGAAGGACGAGGACACCATCAGGGAGACCCTCGGCCGCCTTGAAACTTGTATCAATTCGCTCAAGAGCCTCATCGAGGACGGCGAAGAAGATAAACCCACAGAAGACGACCAGGCAAAGGAAGCGGAGGCACAGCCCGAGACCAACGCGGAAGCGGAGGAGTCGAAGGACGACGGCAACGCAAAGAGAGCCGGGGAACTTCTGGAAAAAATCAAAAACATGAAGGAGGTCGCTGACTTATGAACATGAAGGACCAGCTGACTGAGAAGAAGGCGGCGCTCATGGACCTGGAGCCCCAGCTGAAGGCTGAGGACGTAACGGCTGAGACAGTCGAACAGGGCGAGGCGCTCGCAAAAGAGATCGAGGAGCTCGAGCAGAAGATCGCAACAGCTGAGAAGGCTGCGGAAGTCCTCAAAACCATCGGAACACCCGAAGAAACCAACACAGACACAACGGAGGTCAAGAACATGACAGACATCGAGAAGTTCGCACAGGACGCGAAGGAAATGACAGACAAGAAGAGCGGCGTGAGCATGCACCTGAAGGCTGCGACAGACGTCGTCACCAGCGTACAGATCGCAGACGTTGACCGCTCCATCGCACCCCAGCCCAGAAGAAACGCAGCTGCAGACCTGTTCCAGGTTGCTACGATCAGCGGCAACGCTATCACATACTTCCTCCAGGGCGCGTACGAGGGTACTCCCGCCGTAACAGCTGAGGGCGCAAAGAAGACACAGAACTCCACCAGCTTCACAGGCACCACACTGGCGCTCAGCAAGATCGCGGCATACATCAAGGAAACCGACGAGATCCTGTACGATGAGCCCTTCCTCGCTTCAGAGGTTCAGAACTCGCTCGTATATCAGCTCGGCAAGGTTGAAGACGCGACAATTATCGGCGCGGTAGCTGGCACAACAGGAATCGGCGCGGAGACATACGACGGCTCAACTGTCACATTCGCCGACGGTATTCTCAAGGCCATCAAGAAGGTCAAGGGCGACAGCGCATACGACGCTTCGGTTGTCATCCTCAACCCCGCGGACGTTTTCACACTCCTCACAGATAAGGACCAGAACGGCCAGTACTATGGCGGCGGCTACTTTGGCGGCGCTTATGGCAACGGCGGTCTGAATATCCCCGCAAATATCTGGGGCGTTCAGATTTTCGAGAGCTCCACAGTCTCACAGGGCCAGGCGCTCGTTTGTGCGCGTGAAGCTGTCAAGGTCTGGAAGAAGGGCGGCATTGACGTCAGGCTCTACGAGCAGAACGAAGACGACGCACTCTACAACCGCGTAACCCTCCTCGCTGAGGAGCGCCTCGCGTGCGCAGTCGTTGACAAGAAGGGCGTTGTCCTTCTCGACGCTGACGCTTCCTAATAAGAACCGAAGGGGCGGCGGCAACGTCGCCCCCTTTTCTTAAATCTGACGAAGGGAGGCAAGGCACCCAATGGCAAACAAAATTTATTTACTGAACGGGTCGAAGGTCTGGCTTGATCCTGAGACGGCACCGGCGGAAGCCATCCCGCTCACCAGGGCAAAGAAGCCCGCACCCGTGAAGGTTGAAGCACCAGAAGAAAAGGCGAAGGCAACAACCGCCAACAAGGCGAAGAAGCCGACAGCCAACAAGGCGAAGAAGTCAGGAGGAACAAAATGAGCGAGTTCGAACACGGTCAGCTGACCCCCTGGGGTTACATCGTCGACGCTCAGACGCTCCCGGACTTCATCACGGCCACGGACTTCAGCAACTTCACGAACGGCAAGTTCGGCACAACTGACACCAGGATAGCGGCGAACATTACGAGCGCCACGAACTCCATCCGCGACTACTGCGGGTGGCATATCAGCCCGAACCTGACGTGCGGCATGATTTACAACGTCCGCGACCTTCGCGACGCGTTCATAGGTGGCGACCTTCTGGTTCAGCTCCCGGCCACTTTTGTGACTGGAGTGGAGAAGGTGGTACTCGACGCCGTATGGAATGAAGACGCGGACGACTGGGACGGCGAGATCATCACCGACACCCAGCGCCTCGACTGGGGCATGGGTGAGGGCTTGCTCAAAGTCTACGACGTGGGCGCCAGAGACAAGCGGTCCCGCATTTTTGTCAGGTACAGCGCCGGCTTCCCCGAAACAGGGATAGCGTCCATCAAAGAGCTCACAGCCAGCCGAGTGGCGAACGCAGTGGCGAACCCGTACGGCGTCAGCTCCGAAGCTGCGGGCGGTGTTTCCGTATCATACAGCACAAGCTGGACGGGACACACCAGCTCGACGACACTCCCGGACGACACACGCGAGACCCTGAACAAGTACAAGGTGAAGGGGGTCTACTAATATGCTCCCGACATTTTGCAACCAGGAGATAACAAGGATCAGACCGAGCACGACCACGTCGCGCGGTTCAACTATCCCCGACTGGAGCCCTGACAAGATCACCACCAAGACGATAGGAGGCTGTTCTGTTCAGCCATCCACGACCACCCTGTCACAGGATGGCCGCGTTCTCGGTATTTCGGAACAGTGGACGGCGTACCTTCCAGAAGGTTCAGACGTCCAGGCGGGTGACCGCATACTATTTGGAGGCAAGACCTACACCATCAACGGCGAGCCGAGGGTGTGGACGGGCGCCTTCAGTCGGTCACATATACAGCTGACGCTGACATTGTGGGAGGGCTGAGCGATGGCAAGCGAGACGCGGATAGTGTTCAACTCGGAAGGCTTCCGGGGCATTTTACTGTCTGACGGGTGCCGCGAGCTCATACAGCAAACCACGGACGAGATCAGGGACAGAGCGGACGCGAACAACGACCGAGGCGGTGAGGGCTTCAGCTCCACAGTCCAGGTCGGCAACTATGGCGGCGGCCGCTGGATAGGGTACGTCGGAACGACTGACCAGGCCAGCGCCATCGCGGAAGCAGAAGACAAAGCACTGACGAGGGCACTGACATGAACATACTGAGACCCACAGACATCGAGGAGCAGATACGGCTCGCACTTGCGGAACACTTCACCGCATACGTCCGACCCTTGCCCGCGACTTACCCCCTCCCGAACGTGTTGATCACGGCGACGGGTGGAAGAACAGCGAACACGGTCGACACGTTCACGGTGGTCCTGGACGTGAGGGCTGAGACTGACGCTGAAGCCTACGAGACACTCAGCAACGCCCTCGGCGTTCTGGAAGTCCAGGCACAGGCCCAGACGGGAGCGCTCCGAAATGTAACTATCAACAGTCTGGCGAGATGGGGAGCCGACCCCGTGCGCCCAGACTTGAAACTATGCACGGCCACGGTCCTGGTGACCGCACACCGTGAGGCGTACGAAATCGGCGAATCTTAAAAAATGGAGGTTTTTGCTTATGGCAAGCAACAACGTAAACCTGGGAATCGGTCTGGCTACGGGCATGTTTTACACGGCCCCGGCTGGCACAGCGCTTCCGGCATATCCTGGCGACAGCACAGGCCTGTCGTCATGGGACGAGGTCGGAGCTGTCACAGCTGACGGTATCACCTGGAGCACAGGCAAGGACAGCGACCCCCTCCGCAACTGGGCGAAGGAAGTCGAGAGGCTCATAGCTTCAGACGAAGGCGGCACCGTACAGGCTCCGCTCATGTATACAACACAGGAGACGCTCGAGACCATTTTCGGCGCTTCCAACGTCACAACCTCGGCGGCTTCCAGCTCGCACGGCGCCCTGACATCGGTCACGGTAGCACCTGGCGTCAGCTCCAGCCCCGCGGGCTTCCTTTTCATCATGAAGGACGGCGACGACATGCTCATGCTCGGCACGACTAAGGGTATAGTCCGCGACGTTGACGACATCAGCTTCAGCCCCACGGAGGCGATCACATGGACCGCAACCATCGAGGCGGCAAGCTGGACGTTCATGAAGGACGACGGACAGGTCACATCCTAATTATTTGGAGGTTTAACCATGCCAAAACTTACACCAAAAGACTCCGCCTTCCTCAGCGTTGAGATAGGCGGCAAGACGTACCAGATCCCCCTTTCGCGTTCCTTGAAGATCAAGGAAGTCAGGAAGCTCATGAAGATCAGCAAGATGGACGACGGCGAGCAGTTCGACTTCATGGTCGAATTTTTCGGGAAGTACCTCGGCGCTGAAATCATTGACGAGCTGACGACGGCGGATCTCGTTGAACTTATAAAGCTGTGGAAGACAGCCAACGAGGAGGCCGGCGACATTGACCTGGGGGGATCATAAGCCTCACCAAGTTCATCGAAGAACATGGCGAGGCCTTGACGTATGACCTCATGACGCGGACAAGGTACACACTGGACGACGTGGGGGGAGCGCTGTCATGGCGCTCCCTTCTCGCGTTCATTAAATACCTGGGAAGCGACTCAGCACTCGCCAGAGACCTCGGCAAGTCAACAGGCTGGGAGGAGACGATCAAGACGAACGCCATCCTTGCGGACTGTTTCGACCTATTGCAAACCATGAGGGCCGAGCAAGTCTACTGGCACACAAAAAAGAAATTGAAGACAAGACCGTACCCGAGACCGGGCGCGGATAACGATAACAGGCGCAAGCTCGGCAAGGGTCCCGTACCCGTTGACGAACTGCGCGAAATGATCAGGAGGGGAAAACATGGCAAGCAGCGGGAACTTTGAGGTCGCGAAGGCCTTTGTGACCATTGTCCCCAGCATGGAGGGAAGCCAGGCCGAGATCACCAAAGAACTGACAGGCGTCACCAACGAGGCGGCGGCGTCAGCCGGCAAAGAGAGCGGCGACACCTTCGGTGCAAACCTCGCAACTGGAATCAAGGCGGCGAGCGCGACCATCGCGGCCGCAGTCACCGCAGCAACGGCCGCAGCCGTCGCAGTCGGGAAGGAATTTATTGAGGCGGCCAACGACGTGGCGGCCTACGGCGACGAGGTCGACAAGACCAGCCAGAAGATGGGCATGACGGCTCAGGCCTACCAGGAGTGGGACTACGTCATGAAGATAGCCGGCACTGACATGGCAAGCATGACCACAGGCATGAAGACGCTGACCAACAAGGTGGCGGACGCTGCGAGTGGTTCAGGTGAAGCGGCGGCACTGTTCGAACAGCTCGGGCTCAGCATGGCGGACCTTCAGAACATGAGTCAGGAGGAGATTTTCGCCAAGACCATCGAAGGGCTCCAGAGCATGGAAGAAGGCACCGAGCGCGCGGCACTGGCGAACGACCTGTTCGGTAAATCAGGCATGAACCTGGCGCCACTCCTGAACATGACAGCGGAGGAGACCCAGGACCTGATCGACAAGGCGAACGAGTACGGGATGATCATGGGCGACGACGCCGTCAAGGACGCCGCAGCCTACACCGACGCGGTCACAACCTTGAAAAATACATTTAAGGGCTTAAAAAATAATTTAATGGCTCAGTTCCTTCCGTCGCTGACGACAGTCATGGAGGGCCTGAGCGCCATCTTCGCCGGAGACGAAGGCGGGATAGACATGATAAAAGAAGGGCTCACCGAGCTGACCACGAACATCGCAGCGGTCAGCCCTCAGCTGTTCCAGCTCGCGGAGACTATCATCAGCTCGCTCCTGGCTGGCTTCGGTCCCATGCTTCCCCAGGTCGTCTCCTCTATTTTTAGTTTTATAAACCAGGCCATCGTAACGATCACCACCATGATCCCACAGCTGACCCCGGCACTGACGGAGGGAGTGAAGGGCGTCTGCGCGGCTTTACTCGACGCGCTTCCCTTGCTCATTTCGGCACTGATCGGGATGGTCGAAGACCTGGCGGTCTGGCTGTCAAGTGACGGCAACGTGAAGGCCCTGATAGATGGCATTTTGCAACTGGTCAGCATACTGGCCACGGGCCTGGCTGACGCGCTCCCGATATTACTCCCGGCGGTGGTGAATATCATCTCTCAGGTGGCGGCGTCCATCTCAGACCCCGCAAACGTCGAAATGATACTGACGGCGGTCCTGTATATAGTCGGCGCCATCGTTGTGGCACTGGTCGCAGCGCTCCCGGAGATCGGCGGCGTCATTGTCACCTACGCCACGAACATCGTCGCAAATATAAAAAATTTTGGGACGAAGCTCATGGCCTGGCTCACCCCGTTCATTTCGAACATCAAGACCACGTTCACGAACTGGGTAAACACTATCAAGCAGAGCTTCTCTACAGCATTTGAGAACATCAAAAACAAGGCCAGCCAGATCATCAACAACATCACCGGCTTCGTTTCGTCTATCGTCTCGACCCTGGCGGCGCTCCCTGAGGAGGTCGTCTCCATAGGTAAAAACCTTGTGAAAGGACTTTGGGACGGTATAAGCAACAAAGTCGACTGGGTCCTCGACAAGATCGCGGGCATGGGCAAGTCCATCGAAAAGGCAATAAAAAAGCAACTGGGAATCGCGTCACCGTCTAAAGTGTTCGCGGAGATCGGACGCTTCACGGCTGAAGGCTTCGGGCTCGGGTTCGAGGAAACGATGGAAGACGTCCAGACCGACATGGTCGGAACCTTCGACAACATGACGGGCAACATGAGCGCAGAAGTCACGGCGACGGGAACAACTGGCGCCATCCTCGGCGGTGGTTCTACCTACAACGGCGGAGCCATCACGGTGAACGTGTACGGCGCAGAAGGCCAAGACGTGAACGCCCTGGCGAACGCTGTGGCCTACAAACTCGAGGAAATGACAACGAGGAGGAGCGCGGTCTATGGCTAAATTATTCAACGAGTTTACTAACAGGCGCGGCCTGATAGTATACGGGGGCGAGGCTTCCGCTGACTATGGCATGGTGGTCAGCGAGGCCCCGACCTTTGAAAAACCGACAAGGAAGGGCACAGCCTACCAGGTGCCGGGAAGAAGCGGCGACATAATCTTCCAGCAAGACGCCTGGAACGACGTGACCAGGAGCTACCGCGTGTGGCTCGCTGAGAACGGAGACGAAAACCTGGCGGAACAGGTTGACGCCGTCACCGGCTGGCTGTTCTCAAAAACAGGGTACACCCGCCTCGAAGACAGCTTCGAGCCTGAGGTGTTCCGTCTCGCGTACTACAACGGGGGCCAGGAGATCACCAACGAGCTCACCCAGTACGGTGAGGCTACCCTGTCATTCATTTGCCGCCCTGAACGGTTTTATAAATCAGGCGAGCAAGCGATCAGCGTGAGCAACGGGGACAAGATAAACAACCCGACACGCTTCACAAGTAAGCCGACCATCCACCTGGAAGGGACGGGGACCGTCACCATCGCCATCGGAGGCGCCACCATGAGCGCCACCCTGACGGACTACCTGAACATCGACACCGAGACCATGAACGCGTACAGGCTCCCAGCTGAGAACAAGAACGACAAGATCAGCGGGACCTTCCCGACCATCGCGCCGGGAGAGAACACCATCGGCCTGACTGGCTCGGTGACTTTGTGCACCATCGTCCCCAGATATTTCACCATTTAAGAGGCCACCAAAATGATCCCGATATTATTTGACACAATAACAGAGGGCACAGTTCCCACGACCTACGGCCTGGGAGCCCTGTCTGACTGTCTGGGCTGTTCCGTTTCCGAAGAACGGAACGGGCTCTACGAGCTCAGCATGACCTACCCCGCCAACGGCATACACGCCGAGGACATACAGCCCAACCGCTTCATCAAGGCAAAACCTAATTACACGGACGGCCCTCAGCTGTTCAGAATTTACAAGGTGGGCAAGGCAATAGATGGCCGCTTCGAAGTCAACGCGCAGCACATCAGCTACGACCTCGGGGGCAAAGTGATCACAACAGGCTCAGCGAGCTCCTGTGTGGCCGCGTGTGCGCTCCTGGACGCCCAGGCGGGTAATTTTACCATCAACACAGACAAGACCGTCAGCGCGCCCTTCAGCGTGTCACAGCCCTCGTCTGTTCGTTCCTGGTTCGGAGGCAAGGAAGGGAGCCTTCTGGACGTATACGGTGGCGAGTGGAAGTATGACAACTACACGGCGACACTGAAGCAAGCGCGAGGCGCTGACAGGGGCGTGGTGATCAGGTACGGGAAAAACCTGACCCAGCTGTCTCAGGTGCTCGACATGAGCAACCTGGTGACCGGGATCGTCCCGTACTACATCGACCAGGACGGCAACAAGACGGTAGGCGCGAAGGTGCTCACAGGGCTGACCCTGGACGTCCCGCGCGACATCGCGATAGACTTCAGCCAGGACGTGGACCCCGAGAGTGGGACCGCCATCACCACACAGCTGGCAAACCTGGCAAATAACTATAAGAACACGAACAACCTGACCAACGTGCTGAACTCCATCACGCTGGACTTCGTTCAGTCTGGAGAACTCACCGAGCGCGTCGACCTTTGCGACACGGTGCACATATACTTCGAGGCCCTGGGAATAACAGCGACCGCGAAGTGCGTGGCGACTGTCTGGGACGGCCTCGAGGAGCGCTACACCTCGACCACCTTCGGAGACGCCAGGACGAACATCTGCGACACCATCGCAAGCGCGCAGAAACAGCTCCAGGAGACGCCGAGCACGTCGTTCATGGCTGAGGCCATAGCACACGCCACGGAGCTCATCACGGGCAACCTGGGCGGGTACGTGATACTCCACGACAGCAACGGAGACGGAGAACCCGACGAGATCCTGATCATGAACACTGCGGACATAAGCACCGCGACTCAGGTCTGGAGGTGGAACAAGAACGGGCTGGGCTTCGCTACCAGCTACGCGGGACCCTACGGGACGGCCATCACCCAGGACGGGAAGATAGTGGCGAACTACATCGCGACGGGCACGCTGGACGCCTCGAAGATAACGGTCCAGCACCTCAGCGCGTCGAGCATTGACACGGGCACCCTGAACGCTGACCTGATCAAGGCGGGCACCATCGAAGACGCTGGCCACAACTCCACGATCAACATGACCACGGGCGTGGCGAGCATGAGGAACTTTGACGCGAAGGTTCGCTTCCGTCTTTTGTCTTCCGCGGGCGTTGAAAAAGTCAGATTAGTACACAATACAGGAGCGGGTTCTAATTTCACATTTTTCAACGAAGGCGGAACGGACTGCGGTGGCTTGTCCAGCGGCGTGAACGGTTTGGAGGGCTATTTTAAAAACGGAAACGGAACACCAATCGTCACTATTTACAAGGCCTCAAGCGGGGGCGGTGCTATCGCAATAGCCAACAACGCGGGCCAGACAGTCGCCATGCTTTATGCCAACCCCGCGCACGGTGCGACACTTGCCCTCGACAACTCGTCTGGCACGGTAACGATCACAGAATCAGGCGACACGGGCAACATCACGTGCGTCAGCCTCACCCAGACTTCGAGCCGCAAGGTGAAGAAGAACATCACGGACATGACCAGCGAGGAGGCGCGCAAGCTCCTGGAGCTGGAGCCTGTCTCTTTTGACTACAAGGAAGAAGCACAGGGCACAGATCGCCGAGGCTTCATAGCTGAGGACGTGGCGAAGGTGCTCCCGAACGTGGTCACGCCTGAGACGGAGAACGCGCCCGCCTCACTCGACTACATTCAGCTCGTCCCGTACCTGGTCAAGATGGTACAGGAACAGCAGAAGGACATCGAAGAACTCAAAAAGAAAATAGAAAAATTAGGAGGTTAAAACATGGAAGTAATTAACCTGAATTTCATCCCGAGCGGAGCTAACCCGGTGGCGCACGCCTCACAGTTCGACGAGGGAAGGACGACAAGGTTCAACCTGTTCGACGGCTCGGCTGTGTATACCCTTGACGGGACGGAGATCATCACGGTCAGCGTGAGGAAACCCGACGGCCACATAGTCACGGAATCGGTGACGAACACCTCCAGCAACTACGTCGAGGTGGTAACCACTGAACAAATGACCGCGTGCGCTGGTGATAACCTGGCACAGATCAAGGTGGAGAAGGGTGGCGACACGATCGGCTTCCTGAATTATATCCTGTCAGTACAGAAGGACCCCGAAGACGGAGGCGACCCGTCGGCTTCATTCATCCACGACCTTGAGCAGCAGATCGCGGACGCGGTGGCTGACCAGTACGACGCGGCAGACGTTATCTTCGACGCAGCTCCTACCGCTGGTCATGGCGTTGGCTACGCGGTAACCTCCGAAGGCGTGAAGAACGCCATAGACGGAGCCATCGCGGGGCTCACCATCCCCGAAGAACTCGACGACCTTCAGGACGTGGAGATTACAAGCCCGACCGCTGGCCAGATAATCGAATACGATGACAACGACGGCAAGTGGAAGAACGTGGCCAACCCGGCAAGCACGACCAACTTCGGCGCACCTTATGACGAGAACACGACCTACAACGTCCCGAGCCTCGTAATATATAACAATTTGCTTTACAAGCTCAACGATGGAGAAGACGGCACAACTGGCCCCTGGGACCCTACGAAGTGGACACAGACCAGCGTGGCGGAGCTGGCACAGCTCATCGGCTCCCTCTCCTCCCTCACGACCACTAATCAAGATAGTTTGGTCGATGCGGTGAATGACTTGGTATATCAAGTAGGAGATACAATAGACCTTGCAACTACTGTGTATGGCGGTCGTTTGTCAAATTCGGCAAGGGCAATAACTTTTTCAATACCGCTTAACAAGATATTAAACAGTGATATAACGGGGGCAACTATCAACGGAGATTTTATTATTTATGGTGCAAGTTCAAATGTAAACATCACAAATGATAGTACAGTAGGTTCTTGGGATATTACCTTAAAAGATAATTGCGTTACGGGTGTATTCACCTTGAATACTGCCACAAGTTTACCTAACGGCACGGCAATATCTGTAATGTTTACAAGCGGTTCGAGCAAGTATCTCGAATTCACGGGTGTATAAAAACGGTTTATCATACCTTAAACGCAATTCACCAAAATAGAAAGGCGGTAACAAATAGCAATTTGCAATTAGCAATAAGTCAAAGTATAATTTACTTGTCGGTATGATAGTTGCGGATATTATACTGATAGACAAGATTATTGTACCGATAGGCTTATTGTTTACTAACCGCAATTAGTAGGCGATAGGCTTTTTTATTGCAAAGGAGAATGATAATGAATAATGATTTGATTAGCCGTGAGGCATTGAAAGAAAAAGCGGAAACAGTAACCCTATGGAATGGAGATGTAAGAAGATTTGTGTCTTATGAAACAATCGACAATGCCCCGACAGTAGCAGAAGATTATGATACAGGCTATCAAGATGGGTTAGAAGATGGGTTAACCGATATAAGACCACAAGGCGAATGGTATTACAATTACCAAAATGGTTGGCATTGTTCGATATGCTACGAAAATGTTAAGGATATGCCTACTGTTATGGGTAAAGCATATTTTAAGTTCTGTCCTAATTGCGGGGCAAAAATGAAAGACGATACAAAACAGTAAATTCACCAAAATAGGAATTGAACCGAGCAGTCGGAAAATGAAACCGCCCCCGAGAAGTCGGGGGTTTTTATTTGGAGGAGGTGAGACCAGTGTCAGCCGAGTGGGCGGGAGTAATTACCGCAATTATTTCGGGGTTCTGTGTAGCTGTGCCGACGATCATCGCAACGGTGACCAGCAACCGGGCCCACGACAAGGTAGTCGACGAGCGGATGAGGTACATGACGGAACAGATCAAGGACCTCACCAACAAGGTCGAGAAACATAACGAGTTTAATGACCGGCTTATTATTGTGGAGCAGTCGGTCAAGTCAGCACACCACAGGCTTGACGACTTGCTCGCGAAGGAAACAGACAGACAGGAGGCAAAAACGAAATGAATAACAAAGTTTACGACGTTCTGAAGTGGGTGGCACTTGTAGGCCTCCCCGCACTCACCGCGCTGTGGCTGACCCTGGCAAACATCTGGGGCTTCCCGTACGCTGAGGCGATCGGCGCCACGATGGCTGCCGTCACCACGTTCCTGGGTGCCATCCTCGGGATCAGCTCCCTGAGTTATCAGAAGAAGATCGGAGGCGGAGACAATGGCAAAAACTAACGGCGGCCTCGTTGAATATTGCAAGGCACAGATAGGGCGCCCGTACTGGTACGGAACCTTCGGGAACACAGCCAGCGCGTCGCTGTATGAAGCAAAGAAGAAGCAGTACCCGAAATACTACACGGCGAAGGACTACGCCAGCCAGTACGGCCAGCGCGTTCACGACTGCGCCGGACTTATCAAAGGCTATTTGTGGAGCGCGACACCCGACAGTCCTCCGAAGTACAACGCGAAGGAAGACTACGGCGCCACGGCGTTCTATCAGCACTGTGACAAGAAGGGCACGATCGCGAGCTTCGACCGAGTTCCTGGCCGTCTTTTATTCAAGGGAACCCCCTCGAAAATGTCACACGTGGGGGTCTGGGATGGCGAGAAGATCATCGAGGCGAAGGGCCACGCCTATGGCGTTGTGGTCAGCAACCTCGACGGCAAGTGGACACACTGGGGCCAGTGTAACCTGATCACCGAAGACCAGGCGCCAGCTCCGACACCCTCACCAGCTCCGGCACCGACGCCAGCACCTTCCTATCCTAAATATAAAGTGAAGACCAACACAGGCGTACCCCTCAGGCTGAGGGCGGCACCGAACACGAAGAGCGTGGTCCTGGCACTGATCCCGAACGGGACGATCATCACAGTGACCGACACCTCAGGAAGCTGGGCGCGCACAACCTACGGAGGATACACGGGCTGGTGTTCCATGACCTACCTCAAAAAAGTGTAATTACTCCCCATAATTTCCACCCATAGAAAACCCCGCGAGACGATTTGCAGCTTTCCTCCTCGCGGGGGTTTTCTTATGCCATAAATTTGACATTTGCAACACTTTGCAAATTATTATTTATTGATATATTTTAGAAAAACCATACAAAAAGCCATACAATTGAGAACAAAGAAAAACCCCGAGAGCCTTGTGCCTCGGGGCTTTTTTTTGGCGGAGACGGTGGGATTCGAACCCACGGCGGTAAGTTCACCCGTGGACTGAAAAACGCCCGAAACCCTGAAAAATGGGCATTTTTGAAAATCATCCCCCGCCATTGTCCTCCTCCGAAAGTACAAAAGTCAAACAAAAAGTCATACATTTGCACCGTCAGCCTTCAGACGTTCAAATGTCAGATTTATGACGTCCGCAGCCTGTTCCAGCTCACCGCTGACCGTGTGCTTATACGTTCCGAACGTATCCATCGTCTGGCTGTGCCCGATCAACGTCTTCACCGTACCCTCAGCGAGGTGGGTCTGACTTGAAACGATAGACACGAAGGTGTGGCGGAGTGAGTACGGAGAACCGGGAAGACCACGCTCAGACTTCAGGCGGTTCCATTGTTTCCGAAGGGTCACCTGTGACGACTGGCCTCCTGTTCCGTTCGGGAAGACCCACGGGGTCCCGAAGTGTGCCGCGTGGTTCCGTTCGATAGTCTCGCGGATGATCGCCTCAGCGATCGGAGGGAGCGGGACAACTCGGCGGGCGTTTTTATTTTTGCCCTCGGTTATCTGACCCTCGTCATTTATTGCACGCCTGACATGGAGCACCCCGCCTTGTATATCATCCTCCTGGAGCCCCAGGCACTCGCCCGGACGCAGTCCACAGAGAAGCATGACGCGGAAGGCCGGAGCGTACCACAGATCACACGGCTCGAACAGCCTGGCAATATCAGACGGCTGAAGGATGGCGCGCTCGCCCTTCTGGTGGCCCTTCGGGATATACAGGGAGCCGCGCCACTCGTCGCAATAGTAATTTATATATGCGAACCGATGGAGACCAACACAGACAGCGCGTAGGTGGGTGAGCGTTTTGTGGCTCAGTTCTAAAGTCCGCCCGTTGTGGGGCCTTGCCTCGTTGAGTACCGTCTGCCAGTCCCTCAGTGTCAAATTATTCATTTTACAGCGACCCAGGAGCGGGAGGATATAAAGGCGGCTATATATCTCGGCCTCGCGCCACGTGTCACGCTTCCCAAGCCTTGCCTCAATATCATCCAGGTACAACTCCACGCACCTGGTCACTGTGATCGAGGCGACACCCCCGAACTCCACCCAGTCGTCGTACTTGTCCAGGACCTCACGCTTCCCGCGCGGTCCTGGAGTGCTCGAGTAAAACACCTTTTTGATCCCGTTCTTTTGTCCCTGAATAACCCAGAGCCCTCGGTTTTTGTTCCACTTAGGCGTCGCCATCTGGTTCACCTCCCTGGGAATCTTTGAGCGCCTGGTAATATGCCAGGAGCCTTGCGCGGTTCGCTTCAGTCAGCTGGGTGAGGTCTATGGCCTCAGCTTCGCCATCCACGCCCCACATGAGATAGGCGGGAGACACGCCCAGCGCCTTCGAGATCGCGCCGATCGCGTTCTGTTTTGGTTCTATTTTGTCGGAGACATACCGAGAGATCGAGGAGCGAGCCAGCCCCGTGAGTTTTGCCAGGTCGGTTTTATTAAGTCCCTGGCGCTCCATTTCGGCCTTAATTCTTTGATTTATTTCAGACATGTTTTTATTACCTTCCCTTCGCCTGTCAGTCTATCCCCTTTGTCATTAAATTGCAATATTGCACGCTTGCAATTTTGCACGAAGATGGGTAACATAAAATTGAACCGTGCAAAAACGCACGGCAAAACAGAAGAAGGGAGGGACAAAAGTGGAGAAGTACAACACGGACAAGCTAAGGGCGATCATCCTGGAGAAGTTCGGCACCATCCAGGCCTTCGCTGACGCTGCGGGGCTCGAGCGTTCAACTGTTTCCAGGCTCCTGGCACGCGGTGACTGGAAGGCCTCGCAAATGAAGGCGGCACTCGAGGCGCTCGACATACCACTGAGCGAGGTCGAGGTGTATTTTTTTGAAGAAGGGCGTGCAATTGCGCAAACGCACGGAGGCAAAAAATGAAGACGACACGACCGGGCACGGTGAAGTTCCCCAGAGTTTACCAGGCATTTAAGAACAGCCAGGAGATCGCGGACACGATCAACCGCAGCGCGTCATACGTAAAAAAGGCACTAAGCACAGACTTCACGGACCGAGAGAAGCGCATGCTCGAGGACCGCGCACAAATGAAACTTTTTTGAAGATGGAACAGCTCAACATTTTCGACAGCTTCGACGAACTGAAGACCAACAAGCCAGAGAGGGCGGAAGGCTACCGCCAGTTCTGTGGCATGCTTGGCGCTCACAACGAGAGCACAGACGACCGAGAGACGCACGACTACTACGCGACGGAACCGATCGCGGCCGAGTGGCTGTGCAAGCTGGAGCGCCTTGCGCCTGACGTTTGGGAGCCGGCATGCGGAGGCGGACACCTGGCGAAAGTTCTGGAAGCTCACGGGCTCAACGTGAAGGCCACGGACCTGATCGACCGAGGATATGGACAGGGTGGCGTCAATTTTTTCCAGTGCGTTCACAAATGGCACGGGGACATCGTCACCAACCCGCCGTACTCATACGCCCAGGAGTTCATAGAGCACAGCCTGGATCTCGTTGAAGATGGCGCGCTCGTCTGTATGTTTCTAAAACTTCAGTTTTTGGAAGGCCAGAGACGGCGCGAACTGTTCGAGACATACCCACCGCGGACCGTGTGGGTCAGCCGTTCCCGTGTTCAGTTCGGAAAAAATGGCGACTTTGCCGGAGCTTCCAGCATGATGGCGACAGCCTGGTACGTCTGGGAGAAAGGCTACAAGGGAAGCACAGCATTAAGGTGGTTTAACTAATGAAGAACATGAACCCCTGGGAGATTATTGAGGCCCTTTTTTACACCATGCTTATCACGATAGTGGCGTCGCTCCCGCTCATGCTCATGCCGGTCAGAGAGAGACAACCCGAAGAACTGAAGGCTGCACGCCTGGAGCTTCCACGGCCATCCCTAGAGCTTCCCGACGTTTCCATAGCCTTCGAGGTGAAGGAAACCCGCGAGAAGGCGAAGGCCATCCTCGACGAGCTTCAGAAAATCAAGACGACGATCGACACGGTGGAGTTCCCGAAGACGACCACGAAGCTCACCAGCCTGGGTACCTACTACATAACAGGGTATACGTCCGTCGAGTGCGGAGGGAGCACCACAACGGCCAGCGGTACGACATGCCACAAGGCGGCGAGCATTGAGGACAGCATAAACAACCCCACCACGTGCGCCATCGATCCCGCGCTCCATGACTTCGGCGACGTTTTCTTCCTCGAGTCTTTTGGCTATTTCATCGCGGAAGACACGGGGAGCGCAGTGAAGGGCAAGCACCTGGACCTGTACTTCTGGGACGACGAGTACGGGTACGCGCTGAGCATTACGGGTTATTACACAGTGTACGCGGTCGAGTACATCGAGGGCACCTACCAGCCGGGTGACTACAACATCGGGAAACTGGTCGCCGACAAGGTGATCGGCTGGAAGATAAAAGGCACATAAACAGGAGGCTAAAAATGGCAAGTTTTGAAATGGTTTTAATTTGTGCGGCGGTGTTCCTGGCGGGTGCACTTGTAGGCTTCGGAGTGGCAACCATCTACACCAGCGCCCACATGATCAGGCTGTACGACGAGAAGCATGACCTCGCCCGCAAGGTTGCGGAGCTGGAGGAAGCTGACCGCAAGGCGAAGGCGTCGGCGCTCGCGCTGAAGGTCCCGACCATCGAGATCAGCGACAGCACCGTAGCGGATGGCGTGGACTTCTCGAAGGACTGGGGGTAACCCGTGAACAAAGATTTATTTTTTTCAAGCAAGTCAGACGAGTGGTCGACACCCTGGGAGATTTTCAACGAGCTGGACCAGGAGTTCGGGTTTGACCTTGATCCTTGTGCCACAGCTGAGAACCACAAGTGCGCGAACTACTACACCAAAGAAGACGACGGAATCGTAAAAAATTGGGGGGGTGCCGAGTGTTCTGCAACCCGCCGTACTCCCAGATCGGCAAGTGGGTGGAGAAGGCATACAGGGAAGGCACCAAAGACGGGACGCTCGTGGTCCTTCTCATACCAGCCAGGACCGACACCCGCTACTTCCACGATTTTATTATGCACAGGTCGGAGGTCCGTTTTATACGTGGGCGCCTCAAATTTGGAGACCAGAAGAACAGCGCGCCCTTCCCGAGCATGGTCGTCATTTTTAGGGGAGCGCGGACGAAATGACTGATCAAATGAGCATTTTCGACATGATCCCGAACCCACCCGAGAAGACAGGGGTCACGCTTCGCATTAAGTACGCCCGGAGGGACAACCCGAGCAAGCGCGGGACGGTGAAGATCATCACCACCAAAAAGGAAGCCCTGGACGCCGTTCAGAAGTGGCGCCAGGAAAACAAAGCAAATTTATATTACTTAGGTCATGAGGAGGAATAGCATGGCGTCAATTTATCAACTTACCGGCGATTTTTTAACACTTTACAACCTCATGGAGGAGGGCGAGATACCCGAGGACGTACTGGCGGGAGCGCTCGAGACCACCAGGGAGGAGCTGGCCATAAAGGTCGAGGGCTACTGCAAGTGGCTGAAGAACCTGGAAGCCGACGCGGAAGGACTGAAGAAGGAAGAAGACAGGCTGTCAGCACGAAGGAAGACCATCGAGAACACGATCAAGAACGCGAAGAAGGCCATGACTGACGCGCTGAGCGTAGCACTGAAGGACGAGAAGGACAAGAAGGTGAAGGCGGGGACGTTCACCGTCGCACTCCAGAAGAACCCGCCCCGCGTGGTCCTGGATGATCCCTACGTCGAGAACTACCCGTCGGAGTTCCTGAAGTTCAAAGAACCCGAAATCGACCGCAAGACCATCCTGGACGCGCTGAAGGCTGCGGGCAAAGAAGACGCCACACCTGAGGCGAAGGAACTGGCGAAGCTACTGGAAGGCCTGGCACACGTCGAACAGGACGAAGGCATACGAATCAGATAAACAGGAGGAAGATAACAATGGCACAAATGACAATTTACACGAAAATTAGACACAACTCGAAGAAGGACATCACGGCCTCCATCGGCAAAAACAACCAGATTTATATAACATTCAGGAACGGAAGCCACGCCAAGATCACCACGACGGACTACGTCCGGGTCACGGCTGTGAACGGTCGCGTCATGTTTAGCTCAGGCGTACCCGGTCAGGGTTACAAGCTGAGCACCAACAAGACAGGAAAAACCCCCAATTATTACATCAAGTTCAGCGGAGACGCGAACCCGAAGGCCGCGAAGATCATCGCCAGAAGTCTGAAGGAAGACGGGAGCGTCAGCTTCGACATCGAGGAGCTCGAAACATTCGCCCCGCCTTCGACTGCGCTCCAGATACCGGCACAGCCCCAGACACTCGAGGCGCGCCCGTATACACCACCCAGACCTATGGAAGACCTCCGCGAACTGTTCGACAGGGTCAGCGTGCTCGAGGCAAAGGTGGCACAGCTCGAAGCAAGGCCCCAGGTGAGCGCTCCGATCGTTGACACATCGAAAGGTCCTAACGACTGGCCGGAGTGGAAGAAGACACTGATCGAGACGATCAACAGCTTATAAACAGGAGGGACATCATGGAAAACGATAATAATAAAAACTATTTTGAGGAGCTGTACGGCGTTGACGTCAGCGATCACATCGAGAAAAAGGGCGGGCTGTCCTACCTGTCATGGCCGTGGGCCTGGGCTGAGGTCAAAAAGAGACACCCGGACGCCACCTTCACCATCTACGAGAACGCACAGGGCTGGAACTACCACACGGATGGACGGACGGCCTGGGTGAAGACAGGGGTCACAGTGAACGGGGTTGAACACGTTGAGCAGCTCCCGATCATGAACAACAGCAACAAGAGCATGCCCCTGAACTCCATCACCAGCTTCGACGTGAACCGAACCATCCAGCGCAGTCTGACAAAGGCGTGCGCACGCCATGGCCTCGGGTTGAAGATATACGCCGGAGAAGACACCAGAGACATCCCAGACGGCCCTCAGGAGCCTCCGAAGGCACAGGCAAAGAAAAAGACACAGACGAAGCGCGCGGAGCCCCTGGACGAGTTCTGCGAGCCCGCTCCCTTCATCCAGGACATGGAGCCCGAAATGCCTCAGGAGGTGATAGCCGAGGAGGCAACCCCAAAAGACAACCCGGACCGGGTGAAGCTCAGGGACTTCATCAGGTCGAACCATCTGGACGCTGCGGAGATCATGAGCGAGTGCGGGATAGGTCCACAGTCGACACCGTCGGACTACGTCAAGGCGCTGGCTTATGCGAAGACGAAGGTCGACAGCCAAGCGAGGGGGCGCTCATGATACACAGGGAAGAACACCGCGAAGGGTTCACCCAGATCAGCGACGAGCTCCTGAGGAACAACACGCTCAGCGACGGGGCGCTTCGTCTTTTGGTTTACATGCTCAGCATGGCGGACGACTGGAGCTTCAGCGTGAGAAGTCTGGCGAGTTATTTCGGAGTAACAAAGGACACGATCACCGCCAGGGTCATGGAGCTGAAGGCTGCGGGTTATTTGACCACTACAAGGATAAAAAACGAGCGCGGACAGTACACGGCGTCCATCTGGGACATATATGAGAAGCCCATCGACGCTCAGGGTGTTCCTTGTCCTACTTTTACCAGACACGGAAAAAACCAGACACGGAAAACACCGGACACGGTTCCAGCCGGACACGGAAAAAGTCGGACAATAAAGAATACCAATAATAAAGAATACCAAGTGTATAAGAATACCAAAGGTAAAGAAGAAGGGACCCCGCTCGGCGAGTTTCAAAATGTTTTTCTATCAGTCGAGGAGCTCAGGAAGCTGGAGAACAAGCTGGGACCTGAGAAGACTGCGAGCTACATCGAGAAGCTGGGCGATTATCTGGAAGAACACCCCCGCAAGCACTACGCCAGCCACTACCGCACGATCCTGAAGTGGGCAGAAGGTGATCAGGCCAAGACCAAGCCGGACAACGTGGTGGACTGGGACGAACTCATGAAGAAGGCGGAAGAAGCCGACAGGAAAAAAGCGGGAGGTGCTACATGAACACGAAGGAAGCCCTGAAGATAGTCAACCTTTTGCACTCAGCATACCCCCAGGACAAAAAGGCAACACCGGCGGAACTGTTCGAACGTGCCACGACCTACTCGGTCACGATGGCGGACGAAGACTACGAGACAGTCGAAGCGGCGGCCCTCCATCTCATTCGAACGAGCCACTGGTACCCGAACCCGAACGAGATCCTGGAAGCTGTCAAACGTGTGAAGCTGGACCGCTCCTCGGCTGCGATCACTCCGATCACCACGGCGCAGCCTATTGAAGACGAGGCGCTGAACGGATGGCTCGACGCGTTCTGCGAGTGGATAGGGTTCGGGTGTGAAGAAGACGAGACGGCGATCGCCAGGTACTACGAGAAGCACCCGGACATGAGGGAAAAAATGAAGGGAGTTTTTAACAATGCCGAACAATGAGATTTTTTTGAGGTTCGAGAACGGTCTGCCGAAGGGAACGGCACAGCACAAAGGCGAGAGAATCGCGACAAAGTTCGTAAATGGGCGGAAGGTTCAGTACATTCACCACTACAAGACCGACGCCATGAGCGCAGCGCGGACGGAGTTCGAGCTGAAGCTGAAGAAGCACAGGCCCCGCAAGCCGTCAGAGGCACCGATAAGACTCACCGTATGCCTGTTTTTCAGCATAAAGACACCGCACAAGCTGTGGGGAACCTACAAGACGACACGCCCCGACTGTGACAACTACACGAAGGAACTGATCGACGCCATGACGGCCGTCGGGTTCTGGACGGACGACGCTCAGGTTGTAGACCTTCACATCGTAAAGCGGTACGCAGAACAGGCGACCATCTGGATCAAGTGGGAGGAGCTGGAGATATGAGGTACGAAGCAAACCCCCAGGAGATCATGGCAGAGGAGTGGCTCAACCGCAATTATAACGACATGAAGAAGCTGGAAGCCGACAGGCGAATGCTGGAGGTCATGGAGAACAGGCTGGGCGCTGGCGTGGCCAAGTACGAGAACGACGGAACCCAGAGCCACGACGCCACCAGGAGCCAGGCACGACACGAAGACGCCCTTCTCGAATACTCAACACAACGGGCGAAGGTTGAAGCCGAGACGGACGAACTCGCCAGAGAGATGGCCAAGACCAGGGCCGCCATCGACGCGCTCGGTGATCCTGACCTGATCGCCATCGCGATAGACAGGTACATAAACCAGCTACGCTGGAAGGACGTGGCCAAGCTGGAGCACATCGGACGCGCCACGGTGTTCAGGTACAGGAAGAAAATGCTCGCCAACATGGTCGAGATATTAAGACAAAAAAATATTATTTGACGGGAGGAAAACATGAACAACGTCACATTATCAGGAAGAACCACCAAAGAGATCGAGACGAAGACACTCGACAGCGGGAAGAAGCTCGCGAACTTCACCCTGGCGGTCGACAGGAGGACGAAGGAAGGCAAGACGGCCGACTTCATCGACTGCGTGGCCTGGGGCAAGACGGCCGAGGTCCTGGAGACCTACGTCAGGAAGGGGAACATGGTCGGCGTGGTCGGCTCCATCCAGACCAGGATCTACGAAGACAGAGAAGGCAACAAGCGCAAGGCCTTCGAGATACTGGTCGACAAGATCGAGCTCATGGGCGGAAACCAGGGAACAAGTGGGGAACAAGTGGGGAACAACCGGGGACAAAACGGGGACACTGCGCCGCAGTACGTCATGCCGGAGCCTAAGCGTGAGGAGTTCCCGACGGGTCCGCTCCCCTTCGAGCTGTGAGGAGGTGGAGACATGACAGGAAGCTGCCGCGACTGCGTGCACTACTATGAGGACGAGGACCGTCGCAAGTGCATGAACAAAAACAGGAAGAACCTGGCCTACTACGGAGGCTGTAAATATTACAATGACGGAACGAAACAGGAGGAAGACCATGAGCAAGATGGAACTAATTGAAGTAAGCGAGCTGAAGGCGTACCTTGTAAAACTTTACAGCCCGGGAGATCAAGACGTCACCGAGACGGACCGCGTCGTAAATAGAATTTTTGACTTTTTGGAAGTGCTCCCGATCATCAAGCTGGAGCTCCCAAACATCGGCGGAGAACTGGAGGACACAAATGGAAATTAGAAACCTAAACGACTTTATAAAACCGCCCCACCTTCCTGAACTGTCAGACATGGAGGCGCTGGGCTCCATCTACGAGAGCCCCATCACGCTGGTGGCTGGAGAAATGCAGACCACGATGGAAGCCAACTGCCTGAAGGTGGTCCAGAGCTACGGCTTCGACGTCAACGCTGAGGAGCTGGCGAAGGCCCTGGCATACGACCGCGACCAGTACGACAAGGGGTACGCAGCCGCCCGCAAGAAGTACGAGAGACCCCGAGGAAAATGGAAGACGGACGACATGACGGGGATAAAAGACTGCGATCAGTGCGGACGCCAGGCCCCGATAGACATCACGAGCGGACTGTTCGCAAATTCGCCATTTTGTCCGTGGTGCGGCGCAACAATGGAATCAGAGGAGGACGAAAATGGCAGTATTTAACGACGGAAGCAAAAGACGGGACACAATGAGACTAATAGACGCGGACAAAGTGAAGACAACCGCAAGAGAAGACTGTAAAGACTGTATTATGAACGGCTCAGTTTATTGCAAGCGTGAATGTTTTATTAACAGAGTTTGTGATTATATAGACGCGCAGCCGACCGCCGAAGCAAGACCACACGGCGAGTGGATAGCGGTAAAAGATAAATACCCCGACACTGAGGGCTTTTACCTTGTGTCATTAGAAAATGGGCGGATAGTGGTGGCGGATGAACGCAGTATTATTGAAAACCACGACTTCGAGCCGAGGATGATGGCGTGGCAACCGTTGCCCGAGCCGTACCGTGCGGAGGTCGACACATGAGCAAGAACAAAGACATCAAGGCGCTCCACCAGTGGACTGGAAAATCGTACAAAGAGTGCCGCGCACTCATGAAGGCGAACAGCTGGGACCTGTTCAAGGCTTCAGAACTGGGAGAACTCCCCGAGATATTCAAGACAGCCAGGGACGCCGTGAACGACGCGTTCGACGCACTGGGTGACATGGCCACCAGCCTGAGGGAAGCGATCAGCGCGGTGGACTGGTCCCAGCTCGCTGAAATGGCAAAGAAGGCAAAACAGGAGGGCAAGATATGAGCAAGCTGACGATCATCGTCCCCATCCACAACGAGAAGCCATACCTCAGGAGGTGCCTGAACTCCATCAACCCGCCGAGCGACGTCGAGGTGATCCTGATAGACGACGGAAGCACTGACGGGAGCGCTGACATCGTCAAGGAATACGAAGACCTCCCGCGTCACGGCTTCAGGGTGCGCACTGTATACCACCGCGAGCCCTGGGGCGTGGCACTGACCAGACAGCACGGGGTAACGATGGCGACGGGGAACTTCGTCACCTTCCTGGACGCAGACGACGAATACCACAAGAACGCGATCGCCCGCATGTTAAAAGCCATCGAACCGAAGGACGCGCCCGACGTCATACAGTTCAACCACCTGAGGGTGTACGGAAACATGGCGCCCGTGCTCCGCTACGATAACCGCTCGGGCTTTTATACCATCGCCAAGCTCCCCGACAAGTGGCAGACCGTGTGGTCCAAAGTCTACCGCCGGGAGTTCATCACCGAGAACGGGATACACTTCAGGGGCGGGCTCCAGTACGGGGAAGACGAGCTGTTCAACCTGGAGTGCCTCAGGGCGTGCGGTCAGCTTTACAACTCGAACGAGGTGACGGTTGTCAAACACTTCGACAACCCGAACAGCTTGTGCCACACCCTCGACACGGCCAAGCTCCTGGGACTGACCAGGGCGCTCGAGGACCTGATCGAGGAAGACAGCCCCAAAGAGTTCCGCGCAGCGCTCCGCCAGATCATGGCGGACCACTGGAACAGCAATACCTACCGCACTTTTTTTGGTGAATTGTAAAAATGGGACTTAATGGGACTATATGAGACTAAAAAACATGTTATTTTTAGAATGATAAAGTGACTTCAGACGTCACTGTTATCTTCCCAAGAGCCCAGCGGTCCCGGTTAGCCGCTGGGTTATTTCATGGAGGAAAAACCCATGCCAGAACTCAGAGACGTGGTCTACATACTGCGGGAGGACATCGACCCCGCAGAGCTCAGGTACTCCCTGAGAAGTGTGGCCGAGAATTTCCCACACCGTCGGGTGTGGTTTATTTGTGGTCAGCCTGAAGGCTTCCAGCCGGATGGACGGATAGCGCACAAACAGACAGGCGCGAACAAGTGGGACAACGTGAGGGGCTCACTGTTCAAGGTCCTGGAGTGCGGAGACATCACCGAGGACTTCTACCTGTTCAACGATGATTTTTTTGTAATGAAGCCCCAGCGCGGTGACTTCATCAATTACACGGCCGGAACACTCGAGCACAGGATCAGGGAGATCGTCACGACGGCGGGGCCATCGAACTACACCAGGCAACTGGAGAAGACCAGGGCGGAGCTCCTGGTGGATGGCTACGACGCCATCAGCTTCTGCGTACACCTCCCGCTCCTGATCAACAAGACGAAGGCGCGCGAGGTCCTCAGCTCGACGCTGGGCTCTCCAATGTTTCGGAGCCAGTACGGCAACCGAGCTGGCGTGTCCTACATATACCATAAAGACGTCAAGGTGTACGACATACACGAACAGCCTGACCCTGACAGTGACTACCTCAGCACGACGGAGATCACATTCAGGGACGGCAAGGTCGGGGAGTTCATCCGCTCGCGGTTCCCGAACCCGTCACGCTTCGAGGTGTAAAGCATGGAGCGTTCATCGAGATGGAAGAAGGTCAGACGGATGGCCTGGGACCGAGACCGAAAAGCTCGGGCCGTGTGCCATATCTGTGGCGAGCGCATAGACTACACGCTCACGCCATCAAGTGCGCCGCTCAGCTGGGAGCCCGACCATCTGATACCAGTCAGCAAAGACCCCACCAGGGAGCTGGACCTGACCAACGTCGCACCCAGCCACATGAGGTGCAACAGACAAAGGGGGAACGGGTACAACGACGGCCAGCTCGGCCAGCGCTCACGGATCTGGTGAGGCTCGGCAAGGGTAGGGGGTCGTAATCTTTGAACACCTCGGCGGAAAAAAC
>JAEIGA010002260.1_pt1 | contig 30766 bp, 49 predicted proteins | sample 9270691 | NCBI WGS metagenome assembly JAEIGA01 (sample SAMN17057246, study PRJNA624740) | gut metagenome | biome: biome; isolation source: fecal sample | host: Bos grunniens | place: China: Xizang | collected 2019
CCTCAGGAAACACCCCCGGGAGGGGGGGGCTCCCCCCTAGCCCCGATAGGCTGCCCAATCGCACGCGTGAGGCAAATCTCTGTTGCTGCTGGGCCCAGAGGACCCACCTACCTCCATGAGGAGCTTGTCGCTCTTTTGCCGATTGCAGGTCCAATGGGCCAGCTGGAGGTTCGCAATATCGGACGGGTGCCCGCCGCGGGATACCGGGATAATGTGGTCAATGCTCGGGCTCAGCGGATGGGGATACTTGAGCTGGAAATCCACCTCCCGCCCGCAGATGGCGCAGTGGGTCTGGGTGGCGTATATTTTTTTCTTGGCGGCTTCGAAGGCCCCCCGGTGTGCTCCGTCGCGGTCCGGTCGAATTTCCTTGGGCACGATGTACCCCCCCGCTTTCAAAAAAAGTGGGCGACGCGGCCAGAAGGAACCGCGGGACGCATGCCTCTCCGCCCCGCGTAAGAAGCAACCGCGCCGCCCGGAGCAAGCACCCACCCCAAACCCATCAGTGGCCGCTGTGGCCCTGTCGCCGCCGGAGAAGCACCCCCCCGGCTAAAAATCGAAACGCAAAAAGCGAGGCGCACAAGCCCCGCTTTTCACACTGCCAGAATACCACACCATCCCGGCTTTTGTGGTTATACTTAATCCGCCACGCCAAGGCCCCGCGCCACGTCCCGAAGAAACTGCTGTTGCCATCGTTTGGCCGTCTCGTAGCCGATGTGCAGCCGATAGGCCGCGCCGGAGAGCGTGTGGGTCTGCGCCCAGAAAACCAGGCGCACAAGCTCCCGCCGCCGCTCAGGATCAGAGCGCAGGCTCAGTGCGTCAAGGGCCAGCGTCACCGCGTCCAGCTCTTTCTGCCGGGCGGGCGGCAGCTCCCGGAGGGCAAGGTTCTCCGTGGGCCTCGGTGTTCTGGACGACTTGCCGCCCCCGTCTTTTTTGCCAGAGCCCTGGCGCAGCTCCTCCAGCTCCCGCAGTCGGGCAGGATACTGCCGCACCACCCATCTGGCATAGCCCCACCATCCCTCTCTCGGGCTGCTCAAGGCGCACCCCTCCCGTCTTTTTTGATTTTCCTCCGCCCGGGCAGTACAGGCCGCTCCATGGTGGAGAAGCGTCTGCCGCAATCGGCGCACTCTCTCCGGCGCTTTGTGCCGCTCCCGTGTGGCCTGGAGTCCGTCACGATCAGCTGCTCAGATCCGCAGTACGGGCACCTCATCCCATCCCCTCCATTGCCTTCTCCATCCCCGGCGTGATCCGCCGGTGCCAGTCACTCACCTTGAGGCTCAGCACGCCCTTGCGCAGGACCTCCTCGCCCTCCGTAGCCGCGTCCGGGATCACATAGCGCACATACTGCACCTGCCCCGGCACATTCCGCCCCGCGTCCAGGAGCAGCGCGCCCCGCGGCGCCCGCAGAACAGTATCCCCCCGGCTGATTTTGTCTTTCGGCTCCGGCCGGCGCAGGTTGCGGGAGGACGTATACTTTTTCGCGTCCTCCACGTGCCGCACCTGAGAGAGCAGATAAGCAGCCACCGGCGTATAGTCCGGCTGTGCAGAGAGGGGCTCCAGATCCGCTCCGCCCAGCTTCCAGGCAGAGAGCACCAGATCCCGAGCCTCCCGGTTGACGATCAGATGGTGATGCACCCGCTTTAGCTCGCCGGTCGAAGCGTCCATGTCGGAGGTGGTGGCAACGTACCGCAGCTCCAGCCCCGCCTTTTTGGCCCGGTACTGGAGCCGCTGGACGAACCGGGCGCACTCTCTCCTGGCCTCGGCCCACTCCGTCAGGATCTGCTCGTCTGGGTCCAGCTGCTCCCAGCCGGGAATCCGCCTGCGCAGGGAGGCGAGAGCCTTGTCTGAGTAGTCCAGTCCCAGCAGCACGTCGCCCTCCCGGAAATTCTCATTGAGTACCCGGGCCAGAGTCTTGACCGCGTTCTGCTGATTCTGCGCAGCCTTTTTGAGCCTGCGGTCCCCTTTGGCCGCCTTGATGGATTCCGGACGCCGGCCCGGCACCCAGAAGCGGAGCTTCTCTCCCACCGGCCCGGCCTGATAGGTCCGTGTCACCCAGTACCCGTCCATCGTCTCTACCCCCTCCCGGTTTTGTTTCACGCCTCGAAGCCTCCCCCCCTGCTCAGTCATCCTGAGCGAGGGCGAAGCCCGAGTCGAAGGATCTGGTCTTTCCCCGAAAACTTAGGCCTTTACCAGGCCCCCATAAATTCGCGCGCCCGCGCGAATCGTCACTGCCCGCCGCGCAGCCTTCGCTTTGGCGTAAGCGCCAAAACTCAAAGGCGCGCCGGTCGTTCCTCTCCCCGTCAAAGTCTCCGCTTTGCCGGGGTCCCCGCTGATAAAGTGCCTCTCATTTTCGCCCAGGCCGGATCGCCCTGTGCAAAAATCAAATGCACCCGCTCCCGGGAGGGGCAAAGCGCCCCTCCCGGTTTTAGTCAGTCCTCGTCCTCCCAGAGGCACATATTCTCCGGCTCGGTCTCCGGCCGTTCCAGCTCCCGCTTGTCCCGGTAGATCCCGGCGATGGCCTGCACCGCCTCCTCGTCCTCGTCCGAAAGGATGGCAGGCAACACCACCAGCGCCTCCCCGCCATGGGAAAACACCGCAGCACCCCAGCTCATAACGCCGCACTCCACCGGAATGTCCGGCTCCAGGATGGCGAGCAGATCCTCGTCGTAGGCCCAGCCCTTCCCCTGTTCGTCCAGATAGAGGCGCCACTTGTCCCGGTATACCACCGGAAGGCGGCGCAGAGGCTTTGCGTCCAGGATGTAGCCGTTCAGCTCCGCCTCCGCCCGAGCCATTTCCTCCCGGAGCATCGCCTGGTTGTGCTGCCCCTGCTTGATAAGCTCGCAGGCGGACGGGATATAGCCCGCCTGCTCCACAAGCAGCATGGAGACCTCCTTGGGCAGGTCCTGGATGTAGACCCGCGCCTCCCAGGATCTGGCCCCGATGGTCAGCATGGGATTCCCCGGCATGATCTGATAGCCTTTTCGATAGGCGGCCTTGATGGCCTTGACGGCCCCGGATTTACTCAGAAGCATCTTTGACATCCTCCTCCAGCCGCAGGAGCTTTTCCTCCTCGATCTCTGCCACGTCGCCAAAGACCAGCTCCATCTGATCCAGCATGATGTAGCAATCGGCGATCTCCTCCCGGATGGAGCGCGCAAGCGCCTCCGGATCTTTCCTGCGTGGCATCAGATCGCCCACCAGCTCGCTGCATGCCCAGCGGGCAAGCTGGGTCTGGAGTTCCGAGAGCTCCTCAATGGCCTTGATGGCCTGGGCCGCCTCGCCCCATTTGGCAAGCGCCGCCTCCAGGATCGCCGCCTCTCTTTCGGCGGTCATCCCACAGCCCTTGGCTCCCCTTTCTCGGTCATCCTGAGCGAGGCCGTCAGGCCGAGCCGAAGGATCTAGTCCTTTCTCCGGCATCTCCCGATTCCAGCAGTCATAGCAGTCCATATCATCGTCGTATGCGAACGGGCATTCTATCTCTTTTGGTTCCGGGCAGAAGCCGTCCACATAGTCCATGATCCAGGCCTCCGACTTTTTCGGATACCTGGCCCGCAGCTCCTCTAAGTACGTCATTCCGCAAACACCTCCTCCGCGTCAATTACCATAATCACGCACTCTAAAAGCGTGTCCACCTGGCTCCCGTCATCATCGCAGATCTCCCGGCCGCACTCCGCCAGTTTCCGGATAAGTGCCAACTTCTCAGCATCTTTCACCGTCTTCTCCCCCCCCATCTCATAATCGTCTCAATGACCTCCAGATACGCATTCAGCGCGTCCGGCTGGTCGTTGTGCCACTCCTGGCCGTCCTGCGCCAGCTGCCGCACCAGTTTGATTTTCTCCTCATTTTCCATTTGGCTCTTCCTTTCTATTTTGGGGTCCCCGCCGAAGCGCCTGCTTCGGTGGGGAAAGGAGCGACCCTGCCGCCCCTGAGTTATGGCGCCTGCGCCTTAACGAAAATCGGCGGCAGGGGTAGCGACGTAAGCTGTTCCCCGCCTGCCCATTCTTGCCACGTTGACGGCCTGGCAGCGGATGCAGCGCACCCGCCACTCAGAGGCCGTGACGTTGGTCAGGTACGTCCACCTGGCCCCGCAGGCACAGTTGATGTGCAGGGGCCGCAGATGCTCCAGGGCAGCCTCCTCGCCGCAGGTGCGGCAGTGGATGGAGTAAGTGGGCCGCCGGGCGTTGTAACCGTCGATCTCCCCGCACTCCGGGCACTGGATCATCAGAAACCCCCGATAGGGTCCCTGGGCCAGCTTGTCCAGGACGATCTGCGCGGCCTGCCTGCGCTGCTCCCGGGCCTGCCGCTCTGCCTCCTGCCGTGCCTCCCATGGCTTTTGCTTCTTGCTCATGTCGTCACTACCTCTTTTCTGGCAGCGTTTCGGCCTGTGTCCTCCTGGGGCCCCGGCGCGGAGCGACGTTGCACTTCGTATTTCCCGCCAAAGCGTACCTGCCTGCCGCACTGGTCGCAGCGGACCCGCAGCCAGCTGGTCCCGGGCACCAGCTCTGCTTTGTACCCAGCGTCTCGCAGCTTGTCCCGGCAGCGCTCGCAGAGGTCTAAGATGCGCATGGTCTCACTCGTCTCCATTGCCATCCCCCCCTGTGATGATCTCCGCCGCCCGTTTCGGGTCCTCCAGGATCATCCGCATCAAGCCCGAAAGGCCGCCCGGAAAGTTCCTCTGCCTCTGGACGATGTCCATCAGGAGCCCGGCGGCATTCACCGCGTCGATCGGAAAATTGGGGCTCCATCCCAGCACATAGGCGTCGTGACTTGCGTCCAGCGTTACGACGATCACCGCCTCCGGCTCCTCCTGGATCTCCTGGAGTTCCTGCACGAATCGGCGCTGCCACTCCGGCACGCTCTCCGAGCAGTAGATCACCCGCGTGTTATCCATCGTCCTCGCTCCTTTCCATTCTTGCATCCCCCGCCCCCGCCGAAGCAGACGCTTTGGTAGAGCGAAGCGCGCACCACTTGGGTGTCAGCCCCGTCCAGGAGGCCAGATTTGCGCAGATCGTCCGCAGCTTTCCGTCCCGGGTGCAGTACACCCGGTACTTTTCCAGCTTCTTCCCCGGGAAGGCAGCCACCTCCTGCCCGTCCTCCCCGTAGTGAATGTAAAGGCAGGGGCAGTCCACCCGCTCCCCTTGGCACAGATGGGTGCTGGCCCATTCGCTTGCCCGGCTCACATCTTCCACCCGCCTCTCTTTTCCAGCTCCCGCAGCAGCGGCCGGGCGTACTCCCGGCCCTGGAGGATCTCGCCCTTCCAGCGGGAGCACTGGGCCAGGGTCAGGTCGCAGAACTCCTCCCCCTTGGTACCCAGGATCAGAATAGTCCCTGCAAATGGCTCGTTTCGCAGGATCAGGTTGAGGGGCAGATCCAGGAGCTTTCCCTCCTCGTTGCAGGGGAGCCCCACTCCCGGCGCCAGCTGGACGTGCTCAATGTAGCCGCCCACCTCCGCCTGCAAAGCTTCCAGTGTGTTGTCGATCTCGCAGATCTCCGGGGCCTCCCCCGGCTTGCAGCGAATCACTCTCATATTGTCACTACCTCCGTCACGTTTTTTCGCTTTCCGGCACAGGCCGCAAAGCTCACCCGTGCCGGAGTCGTTCCTCTCCCCATCAGAGCATCCGCTCCGATGGGGCCCCCGTGTTTTGTCAGCCCCGCGCGCTTTGCGCTTGGGCATAAGTTCGGCTTGCCAAATCAAGATTTGGAGCCTCACTTAATCCTGAGCGGAGCGGAGCGCAGTCGAAGGATCTTGCCCCGTCCCGCTCTGTGCTGTCCCGATTATTGGACAGCACTCTTGCAAATCTCGAATAGTCGTGCTATACTAAATCAAACCCTTTTTGTCGGAGCCCTGGCGGATCTCTTTCTTGAGCCGTCAGGGCTCATTTTTTGCCATCTGCTTTGCCAGCAGCCGCGCGGCGGCAGCGAGCCCCTCCCGATGCTCCGGTGTCGGGTCCTCCAGCCAGATCGCCATGCGCATGATCAGCAGCCCCACGCTGACAGCATCCATGCCTTCTAGGCCCTCCACGACGTCCGCAACCAGCGCTTCCCAGTCGTCGCTGTCCTTGGCTCCCTTTTCTCGGTCATCCTGAGCGAGGCCGTCAGGCCGAGTCGAAGGATCTAGTCTTTCCTCTGGATCAGAAACATGCAATGTCGTCATATCGTCACTCCCTCCGTCACGTTCTTTCGCTTTCCGGCGCGAGCCGCAAAGCTCACCCGTGCCGGAGTCGTTCCTCTCCCCGTCGGACCCGCTTCGCTGGGCTCCGCCGGGGTCCTCTTTTTTCACCCCCGGTTCATTTTCCGCGCAGTCCTGGGCCTCCGCCGAAGCGGCAGCGCCCCAGTGCTTGCGCCGGTACCTTGCCACGGCCTGGGCGCCCACGCCCACCCGCAGCGCAATTTCCGTGTCTGTCTTTCCTGCCCGGTAGAGCTCCAGCCCCAGGGCCGTGTCCCATGTCACAGGTCTTGGCGTAATTTTCCTCTCCTTTTTCTCGTTGATGTAGCCCCATTTTCGCCGCCTGTAGCTGGCCACCGCCGATCGGCTGATGCCGCAGGCGGCGGCAATCTCATCGTCCGAGGCCCCGGCGGCCCAGAGGGCTCTGCCTTTTTCCGTGTCCCACTTGGCCTGCATGCTCTGGAGCGGCACGTGGATGTCTCCCCAGTGCTCTCTTGCGTAGGCGCTCACCGTCACGTCGGACAGGCCCAGGCGCTTTGCGATCTGGGCGCAGCTGAGGCCCTGCTCCCGGAGCCTCCGGCCCTCCTCGGTGTCCCATCGGCGCCTGCGGGATACCTTGATATCACCCCAGTGCTCCCTGGCCCAGGCGCTCACCACGTTCTCCGAGACCCCCAGCCGCTCCGCGATCTCCCGGTTGAAAAGCCCCTGCTCCCGCAGCTGCCGGCCTTTTTCCGTGTCCCATTGGACCCGCTTCTTCCCCGGCCTCCGGCTTTCGTTCATCCCGAGCGCAGCGAGGGATCTGGTCTCTTGATCTGCGCCCCAGCCCTCCAGCGCCCCGTCGTTTGCGACAATCGGGATCTCCCAGGGCCGGAGCTTCCGCCCCGCGTCCGCCACGGTGCATCCGGACCCCGCCGGGCACGGCCGCCGGATGCCGGTAATCAGGTAGTAGTTGCACATGTGGTGGTTGTCCAGATAGCGGCATTTTTTGGGGCAGCTCGCCGTGGGATAGCTGGCCCACGGGATATGCTCAATCGCCACGGGCAGCCTCCCCCTGTTCAAACAGCTTGATCGCTTTTGAGATCGCGCAGAGGATGTCCCGGGCCTCTAGGATCGCCCCGTCCATGTACATTGCGCGGGCTTTCAGCAGATCCTGGCTGATTTGATAATCAAGGAGCGTCCCATCCTCAAGCAGGTAATCCTCCGCCGTTCTCATGCCCCGCCTCCTCTGCAAACCATCGCTGTGCCCCTAATCTCCACAGCGTCCAGATCCGCCGTCTTATAGGCCTCGATTTGAATGGCGCCTTTGTCAAGAAGCTCACGGGCGATCTTCTGGGCGATCCAGAGCTTTGCATTCTCCAGCTCTATCCGGTACGCCGCATTGTCTGGCGGCAGGAATTGACGCCGCTCCACAATCTTGTGTGCCCGCAGTATGATCGGCTCCGCGTAGGTGTAGCGGATCTGCGGCGGCTCCTCTTTTGGGATTGCTCCCAACTTCCGGATCAGCCAGATCCGCAGGCGGCTTAGCAGTTTTCTCATGCCCCGCCTCCAAATTCCCGCAGGGCCGCCTCCGCTGCGTTGGCCCGTGTTTCTCTCCAGACGGCGGGCCGCTCGTAAAAGTCGGAAAAGTACCGAGCCGCGCTCCGTGGGTCCGCGCAGGCGTGGAAGTCTGACAGGCAGCCTCCCCCGGCCCGAATGTTTGATTCCAGGGTGTCCAGCAGCAGCTGCACCTGATCCGGCACGCTCAGGCCGTCGGCCTCCGGGAAGTAATAGAGTGACCACATGCAGAGGCCGTAGTAGCCGGAGGCGTATGTATAGGGCAGAAGCTCCAGCGTTCCGCCGCCGCACTCCTGGGCCATGTTGCCGATGATGCCGGCGCAGCAGGCCTCAGAGAGCCCAGAGCGCCGCAGCAGGTTCCAGACCTCCGCCGCCACAGGATACGCCTTGCGCTGCTCCTCTGTCACAAAGCCCGTCCCCCGGTCATCCTGAGCGAGGCCGTCAGGCCGAGTCGAAGGATCTAGTTTCTTCTCTTTCGCGTCCTCTGAGCGCCACCACTCCTGGCAGGCCCGGATCACCGGATGATCCTCCGGATGCCCGGCAGCCCGAACCATTTCCGCGATCTCATGTGCCAGCACTTTCCCCGCCCCGGCGTCATCCTGAGCGGAGCCGCGCAGCGGCGCAGTCGAAGGATCTAGCCCCGCCGATGCCGCATGGCCCGCTCCCGTCAGCATCCAAAACACCAGGACGATCAGCGCCGCCCCCAGCAGCGTGATCCCCAGCTGCTGCATCCGATACCGTCTCATAGCTGCACCTCCGCCGGGCGCCCCCAGCACAGGCGGCACTTTTTCTTTGGCGTCAGGTCTTTCCTGGACGCTGCCTCCGGCGGGCAGAAGCCGTTGCTCATCCGGAAGTGTTGAGCCGGGCAGTCTCGCAGGATGGTGGCCTCGATCTCCTTGTCCGTCGCCTCTGGCATAGTCTCCCGCAGCAGCTCCAGGTAGCTCTTCCGCCGCTCCGGCTCCTGCCGGATCTCCGGCATCCCCTCCACATAATTAATCACGCGCCGGAGTGTCTCATAGGCGGCCCTGTCCATTGCGTGCGCGGTGGAGTCTGCGCTCCCTGTCGGCGACGCGGCCTGCGCCGCGTCCGTGAGCCAGCCCAGCAGCCGGTTCTTGTCGATTGGTCTCATCCCTCGTCCTCCTGCTCGATCCAGAGCACAGCCCCGGCCACAGTGGCGCAGAGGGCAATGGTCAGCGCGCTTTCAAAGTCGAAGCGCAGCAGGCAGATGGTCGCCCAGGCGATCCCGCCCAGGGCCACGGCCCAGAGCATCCCCCGGGCAATGTGTTTGTCATTTGTACGTATCATGTCTAGTCCCCCTTTTGTGTAAAACTCGTTTTACTGATCCTCTTCGGCGGCAATGGCTGCCGCCACCACAAGAGCCGCTTTCGCCGCCTGGGCCTGGAGCACGTCAAATAGCTCGCTCGAAATGTTGACCACGCCGCAGGATTCGATTTTTCGCATGTTCGCAAAAGCGACGAGCCAGCTGTGTAAATCTTTCAGTTCCATCTTGTTCATTTCTAAAACCCTTTCTTTTTTGTCACTCCCCGCAGCTGCTCCGCCAGCGCCGCCCAGCGATCCGCAGCAGCTGCCTTGGTGCGCAGCATCGGTGCGTCCATAGCTCCCGGATGCAGCTCTCCCCGGCTCTCAAAGCGCGGCGGATCGTCAAGCCCGGAAGCGCCACTGCGCCGTTTCCCGCACCAGGCGGGCGCAGGGCTTGTCCAGATCTGATCAAACCCCACGGCGTAGCCCTGGCACTCCCCCGGCGCCATGCACCGGTGGCAGATCTCCCGCTTCCCGGCCCACGGCTCGTCCCGGACGAACTCACATTTTTCACATGTCAGCATTACCTCGCCTCCTCGTTCCTCGGATCGGAGCCCAGCGCAGCGGGTCCGATCCGAAAAAGGAGCGACCCCGGCGCTTGTGTGCTTTGGTGCTCTGTGCCAAAGCGAAGTTCCGCGCCGGGCGGAGCGACGCCGTCATGGGATCACCGCCGCCCGGAGCGCGTCCCGCGTCTCAGTTGGCAGGATCGGCGCGATCTTGCGCCAGTCCGCCGTGGTCAGCGCCCCCAGGTCCCCCCGGCATGCTTTTTGCAGCCGGAAAAGAGGGATCTCCAGCAGCGCCGCCGCCTCGTCTTTTCCCCGGAATCGTCCGTCCAGCGCTTCTCGCAAAAGCGCCGGCGGGCTCCCGGCCTGTAGTTTGGTTTTCATGTCCCCGCCTCCTTGCTTTCTGTCTTCCCGCATGCTATGATCTTTTACGAGCAAACGCCGAGCCAAGCCCCCACGCGGGAAGGTGTAGAGACTGGACACGGGGCGTCCCTCCGGGACGAAGGCACAGTCCGAGCTTGCGGGCAACCGCAAGAGAGCGGCAGAAATGACCGCTCCCCGCTCTGCGGAGTAACAGCATTGGAAAAACAGAATCGAAGAAATGGCCAAATCCGTTATGCATGCCGCCGACGCTTCGTCGGCTCTCAAAGCATTCGAAGTACCCATCCCAACCCATTCCGGACGCTTGCGTGCCCTTGACGCGGTTTCTCGTTCTCTGAATCCTGTAACGCCCGAGGTGAACCATCGCCCTGCCGGGCGGCAACGCCCGGTCTGAACCCCGTAAATTCGGCGAACCGCTCAGCAGGTCAGCGCCCGTCCGCGCTGTCCTGCTTTTTTATGCTCCCTTGCCTCCCGCCCGCTCCTGTGGTAGATTGGAGTGGAAGGAGGTGCTTTTATGAAATTCGATCTCGACGCCGCCCGCTATGTGCTGCTGGAAATGGAGAAGCAGCCATACGGTGAGATCTTGCAATTCGACGATCTGGCCGCCCGCTCAAGCAGTTATCAGAGAAACGCGCTTCAATACGCCTGTTTGAAGCTCAGAGAGGCCGGCTTGATTCACGCCTTGACAATCGGCACATTTGATAGTGAAATCCCCTTTGTTGACATACTGGTGGACATTTCCTTCCAGGGTCACCAGTTTCTCGAGCAATCACGCAGCGCTAAGTCGTGGGAACTGATTAAGTCCGTCGCAAGAGGAATCGGAAATTTCTCGCTTTCCGCTCTCGCTACTGTCGCCCAAAGCGTCACGGAGGCTGCTGTGGCGTCATGGCTTTCTGCCCATCCATTGCAGTTTTAGCTCCTCCCCTGCTTCTCGGATGCCCGCTTGCAGTTCCTCATTGGACGGCGTCGGGCATCCGTTTTCTTCCATGTGGTTGTATGTCGCATGAAGGATCAGGACTTCTCCTAATCGCATAATGAAATACCACACCGCGCTTGTCAGCGCCGCCGTGATGAGAATGGCAACAATCATGCCCCCGCCTCCTTTGTTCTGTCTGCTAAATACTTGCATTATTGCAAGTCCTCAGCTAAAAAAATAGAGGTCGCTTCCGATGGCGTGAGAGCCAGCAGCGAGGCGATCTGATGCGCCTGGCCGATTGTAAAGCCCACGCCGCCGCCTTTCATTTTGCGGAAAAGTGTGCTGTAGTCCACCCCTATTTCTTTTGCCACGTCCTCCTGCGACAGCTGCGCGTCAGAGATCTTCTTTTTCAACTTTTCGACGTCTACTCTCATTTGCTCACCCCCTCACTTGCATTTTTGCAAGTTTGCAAATATACAATAACACCGCCCGGGGCCAGTGTCAAGTCCTAATTTTGCAAAAATGCAAGTTATTTCTTTTTCTCTTATTGCAATTTTGCAAACAGTGTGATATTTTAGTTTCGAGGTGATTCCAATGACTACCGGCGCAAGGATTAAAGAGCGGCGCAAACAGCTCGGTATTTCCGCTGAGCAGCTGGCCGATTCCCTCGGCGTTTCTGCCACTACAATTTATCGCTACGAAAAAGGCGATATTGAAAAAATGCCCGTCGACATTCTGGAACCGATCGCGCGGCTTCTGGCCACCACCCCCGCCTGGCTCATGGGCTGGGATGACCCCGAGACAGAAAAACAGCCCTCCGCAGGCGGAGAGCTGTCCGAGGCTCAGAAAGAGCTCATTGATTTTGTGTCTGGCCTCCCGGACGAGACGTGCCGTGCAATATTGCTTGTGCTGCGCGGGCAATCTCCTCCAGACGCTCCGGGTGGTCAATGATGTACTGGATCAATTCTTCTTTGTCGGTCATGGTTCCGGTCCTCCTGTCTGGTTCCTTGTGACCGAATCGTATCAAAGATATTTCTCACCGTCAAGAGAAGTTTGAAAAGGAGGCTTTCTGATGGCATGTCCAAGATGCTCCAGCTCCCAGATCACCTGGCAGCAGGTCCAGACCCCAGATGGTGAAATGACCCAGTATCGCTGCAGCAGGTGCGGCGCGATCTGGCTGGATGGCGGCCAGGAGGCCCAGGCCTGGGAGGCCCGCCGGTCCGTCCCCATCTATCGCCGCGCCTGGTTCTGGGTCGTGGCCGTCCTGGCCGTGATCGTCTTTTGGCGTTCAGTTTCCACCGGCGGCAAGAACGCGCCCCTCCCGGTGCAAAGCAGCTCCGCTGCGAGCCAATCGTCAGCCGCAGCCGCCCAGCAGCCGGAGGCGGAGGCTGCGCCCTCTGATGACCCGCTCCCGGATGGCCAGCTGGATGTTTCCGCCATTGGCGGGCTGTTCGGCCGGGCCGTGCATAATGATAAAACCGGACGATGGCGTATTCTGTGTACCAGCGTCCCCGTGGATATGACCAAGTACGCCGTCAGCTATTACCGGACCTATTTTGCAGACGATGATGAGCTGCATTTTGTGGTGGATGTCAGCAGTGACCCCGGCGCCACCTGGTGCATCCGTTATCTGCTCGGCCGGCTCCAGCTGGACTCCTATGTGCACGTGGATGGTGAGGAGTCCGACGCGGACCTGCTTGCCTCCGGCTCCTGGATCGCGTCCTATTGGGTGGATCTGGACACCGGCGAGGTCAAGAGGCTCACAGAAGAATAAAAAAACCGCCCCGGCGTTGCGAGCACCGGAGCGGCAGCAGAATGAGAGAGGCGGGGACGCCTGCAATCAGTCCGTCAAGCAGATTGTACCATCCCCGCCTCCGAAAGTCAAACTTTTGGAGGTATTATTATGCGCAAAATTTCCGCGCCCAAGGCAAAGCGGCTCCCGTCCGGCTCCTGGTTTTGCCGGGTCACCGCCCAGGGCGACAGCAAATGCTTTACCGGCCCCATCAAATCGGAGGTGGAGGCCCAGGCCCTGGCATATAAGATCACCCATCAGGCGCGGCCTCTGTCCGCCCGCACCGTGGGCGACGCCGTGGAGCGCTATATCTGCTCCCGGGAGAAGGTGCTTTCCCCCGCCACCATCCGCGGCTATATGCAGATCAAGCGCAACTATTTTGTCAGGCTCCAGGGGGTCCCCCTCAAAAGCCTCACCCGGGCCGATTGTCAGGCCGCTATCGCAGACGAAACCGACGCCCACAGCGCAAAGTCGATCTGCAACGCCTGGGGCCTCTTTTCCCCCGCTCTGATCTCCGCCGGTTGCGAGGACTTCCCCGTCTGCCTGCCTCAAAAGGTGGAATCGGATACGCCATGGTTGGACCCGGAGCAGCTCCCCGTCTTTCTGGAGGCCATCAAGGGCCACCGGATGGAGGCCTACGCGCTGCTTGCGCTCCACTCCCTGCGCAACTCGGAGATCCTGGATCTGACATGGGGTGACGTGGATCTCCAGCGCGGCCTGATCTGCGTCCGCGGCGCAGCGGTCCCGGATAAAGACGGGCAGCTGGTCCACAAGGCCACCAACAAAAACACCCGCTCCCGTCGGGCTGTGGAAATCTGGCTCCCCCGGCTCACGCTGCTGCTCCAGGAGCAGTGCAAGGCCGACGGCTACGTCTGTCCCTTTGGTGAGCGCGCTGCCTATTTCGCGATTAATCGGATCTGCAAAAAGGCCGGCCTGCCGGAGGTTGGCGTCCACGGCCTGCGCAGGAGCTTTGCCTCCCTGTGCTACCACCTGGGCGTCCCGGAGCGCGTCGCGATGCAGCAGGGCGGATGGGCCGACGCCGCTACCATGCACAAACATTACGTCAAGATCGCGGAGCGCGATCAGCAGGCGGCCGTCGAATCCCTGCGCACGTTTGCCGCCGGTCTCTGAGTGGTTTTACGCGATTTGCAACGCCCTTGCAACGCCGTCGCCCGGAATGGCCTGATTCCAACGCCTCCCGGCTCCTTGCTGCAAGGGTTCGAATCCCTCCTTCTCCGCCAACATCTCCCCGGAAAGTATCACGCTTTCCGGGGTTTTGTCTGTTTTTCGTACTTTTTGCCCTGCTCAAAATTCCGCTTTTTCCCTTCAATTTTCCGCATTGCAAGTTTTTTTGCAATGCAATTTGCAACGCCAGGCGCAACAAAAAGAGGGCGGGCCGAAGCCCGTCCTCTTTCCCGCTCTTATTTACTCTCTCCGACCGTCCAGCTCCGGCAGGCCTGCCACGCTGGTCAGCAGGCTCAGCAGGCCCGCCAAGACAGAGGCCGATGCCACGGCCAGCCAGTCCACCTCGCTTAGCACGGCTGCCACGCCGATGGACGCGATGGCGGTCTGCGCAACCGTCTTGATGGCGCGGATGCCCGCGCATTTCAGCCAGTCTTTCCAATAGGATTTCATGGTGACCCTCCTATTCGTGTGCTTTTTGGTTTAGGTGCTTCTCGATCTTCCCGATAGCCTCGGTGACTGGGCCATTGCAGCCCTGCTCCTTGAGCCCTTTGAGGCAGGCCAGCACCCCATAGGTCAGGAGTGTCAGCTCCTCTTTGGTCGCAGCGATTTCCTTGTCCTGCCGCTTCTGGCGATCCACCCAGCGGACGATCTTGGCAAAATACATACAGATCGCCACCACCGCGCCGATGATTGCCGCGACGTCCAGCAGGAGGTGCCAGTCGATGTGTACGTCCATCAGCCCTCGCCCTCCTTCGCGCTCTTGACGTCGGAGTGGAGCACGTTGATCTCATCCAGGAGCTCCCGCTTTTCCCGCTCCAGCGCCTCCACCTGGCTCTCCAGCTCGTGGATGCGATGGGCCAGAGCCAGCACGGGGGCCTCCGGTGTCTGCTCGGTTTTGCCCAGCTTGTAGGCTCTCCATGCCATGGCTGCCGCCTGATAGCGCGGCGCCATGCCTGTTGGTGTGCCCCCGTCCCAGATCCCGGCGGCCTGTGCCGCTGCCAGCTCCGTCTGCATGGACGCGGGCGGTGTCTGATCCTTCAGGTATGAGGTCAGTGCCTCATAGATCTCTTTGCCTGTCATGATGTCCTCCTCCACAGGCGCCAGGAAAAGCGCCCGCTCTTTTTTGCGCCGATTGATGAGGCCCTGGGTGTACGCTTCACTCCCGGAATGGGTGTACACCAACATTCGATTCGCTACCTGGTCTTTGGTTCGGCCTCTCACAAGGGACTGGAGAGAGCCCGGGCCGCAGTTGTAGGTAAAGCTCACAAGGGCATCAAACTCGTTTTGATTTAGAGGCCAGGGCGCATATCGGCTCACCCAGCTCTCAAACCGGGCAAGGTCCTGCCGAAGCAGCGCCTCCGCCTGGGCGGGTGTCATAGTCTGGCCCGGCGCAACGTCCGGGCCATAGTGACCATATCCAATCGTCCAGTACTGCTCGCCTTGGAGGTTGACAGCCTTGAGAGATAGTCCCTCAAAGGACTTGATGAGGTCCACGCCACGCTGTGATGTTTTCACGCAGAGATCAGCTCCCCGGACTCCGTGCCATAGCAACCGGCAAAGCGCACCTTGTTGTTGCTCGTGATGGTGATCCTTGGCGGACGCGCAACGTCCATGTGGAACATGCAGCCGCTGAAAAGCACCAACCGGCCACCTGTCACGGTGATGGACGCGCAAACGCCGCCGTCGCTGGAGATTCCGCGCCCAAACTCGCAGCCGTCAAAGAGGACGCCGGTGCTGTTTGTGATTTCGACCGAATTGTACCAGATCTGGCAATTCGCGATCACGAAGCCGTCCGCAACGTTATCCAGTTTGATCGCAACGCCGTTGTTGCTGCCGGAATGGCAGAACGTGCAGCCAGTAATCGTGCCGTGGCCGGAGTTTGGCTGTGTTCCGTCGATCACGAATCCGGTATTTGTGGCATGGAATGTGCAGGTGGAAAAGACGTTGTTTCCCCCGTTGTTGATGCAGGCATAGTAGCAGCTCGCAGCGCACACATTGGCAAACTTGTTAAATTCGGATCGATAGTCGATGTTGATCCCGGCCCAGCACTGGAAGATGTAGGCGTTTGTCACATACAGGCCGCGCGATACGCTGATCGCGGAGTTGTGGCACAGGATGCCACTGCCCCGGAAGTTGCGAATCCACACGTTGTCGATCATGCAGTGCTTGGTCGTGGTCTGCGTCTCGCCCTCCGTGCCATCGTAATTCGAAACAAAACGGATGCCGTCCCGGCGTCCGTTTGTTGTCGGCGAAAGCTGGGAATAGCTGCCGCTCAAGCCAAGATCCTTGATCGTGCAATACTCCTGGGCCTTGATGCAGTACCCATCCGTCACGCTCGCAAGCAGGCGGATCTGCGTTGCATCTCCGCAGCCGCAGAGCGTGGAGTGGATCGGCATGTCGATCCCTGATACGTAAAAAATGCCAGGGCCAAGGTGGCAGTAGCCGTCATTTTGGAGCATCGCCATGATCTCCGGTGCCCGGTCCGTTTTGTCGTCCTCGTCCTGCGTACTCAGGTCAATAGACTCCAGCCAGCCGTTGCAGTCAACTGCCCGCTCTGCCTCTGTGATGAGCGTATAGCGCACAGTCTCGTCCACGGTCTGGCCTGCGGCGATCTGGAACCGCGCGATCATGCCCGTGCAGGTGTCCGGGATCGTGATGGAGCGATCAGTCGATGCGTTGATGATCGTATAGGCATCGCCGTTGTACAGGTAAAAGCGCACAGGCACAGAGCCGCCATTGAGGGAGAGCCGGTAGCTCCGCCCCGGCACGATGCCTGTGGGAATCACCGTGATGTTGCCAACAATGTTGCAAAAACTCGTGCCTGTTGCTGTGCCGCTGATCGTCCATGTTCCGTCGTGGTTGTTGGTATATGTGATTCCGGCAGACGTCCTGTCCGCTGTGGTGTTGTCTGCAAACACATCCACGGAGTTCCAGCGGATCACGGACGGCGGGATCGTGTCGTCGTATGCAATGCGCCGCCACGCGGACCAAGTTGTCCCGTCCCAGTACCTGCGCCACTCCGGGACCGATGCAGATGCGGCGATGATACGCTGCAAATATCTTGGCGACGTGTTGAGCGACTCAACAAAGAGGCGGTGCGCAATGGATACCGGGCAGTTTTGCATCGACGCAGCCGCCGACGCAGACGTGACGCGATAGTTTCCAACTGTTTTGAGCGTGTCGTAGTCCGTTCCGCTCGGGATGCTCTCCGCATCCGCAGCAGAGAGCGCATAGCGCCCGGCCTCCAGCGGTGAGATCCTGTCCCCCGCCGCTTTTGCATCCGCCGCTGCCCCCTGGATGGTGAGGCTGTCATCCAACACATAGCCCGTCGATGGGTCAACGTGCTCCGCAAGCCAAGCCGCAGCCGCTGCAGGCACATCCCGCTCCGCTGCCGTCTGGGCCGCCGCCGCACTGGCCGCTGCTGCTGTCGCAGATCCGGCGGCCTGGGTTGCGCTTTCATCGGCGTCGCTGGCTGATACTTCCGCGTCTGTCGCGGCCTGCCTCGCCAGACCCAGCATGGTGTTGGTGATCTCCGCGTTGGCCCGCGCCTGCTGTGCGTTTGTTGCGGATTGCACAGCCCAGCGCAGCGCCTCCGCCGCGCTGTCCGCCGCCTCCGCCGCGCTGTCCGCCGCCGCCTGGGCGTCCACCTGGAGATCCACGATGCCATCCGCGTCAATCGGCTGCCGCACCCCGTTTACGTCGATGCCAAGCACGCCGCCAAGGTAAACCTGCCCCGTCTGCTCTGTAGGATCAAAGCCAGGCCCCGGGCACATATTGCAATCTCTCATACGCTCATCTCCTCTCGATAGGTCTGCTGCCCAACCGGCAGCAGGGCAATTTTGCTAGAAGCCCGCTCCCCGGATACCAGCAGCGCGTTGATCTGTACCTCCACGGGCACCAGATCCCGCAAGCTCAGGCTCTCCGTCTGCGTCAGGTCCACGGTGACGGTGGCGCCCTCGGTGTCGCCGCCCTCTGCCGCGTCAAATTCCCGGAGGAGCACCTGCTCCCCGGCCTGGCTGTACGTCACCACCACCCGGGCGATGTACTGCGCCGGATACGGCAGCCGCCAGATCTGGCTGGCTGTCTCCCCCGGCACGATGCCGGAGCTGTGCGTGCATCTGCACTCCATTGTTACCCCTCCCCTATGTCTGCGGATTGCCGACAGGATACTCCACCACCCAGGTGCCGGAGTCCGCGATCACCTTTACCCGCTGCCCGGCCGAAAACCGGACAGATGTGTTGCATTTGTAGTGCTTTTCGCTCGGGGCGCTCTGCCCCGGAAAGATCAGGCTGATGCCGTCAGCGTACACGGCCCCAACCGTCGCAAAGTTAAAGTCTGCCATGGCTTCCTCCTAGACCAGGATCATGCGCTGGAGCGTGTGCTGCATGCCGCCCCGCGGAGAGATGCTCCAGCCCGTCTCCCGCCAGATGCCGGACACAAGTGGATGATCCACCGCCACCACGTCCCCGATGCCGTGCCCGGCCTCCGGCGGCGTGGCGATGGTGGCCACCTCCGTGCGCAGGATGCTCTCCTGGCACATCCGGTCCGCAAGCTCCTGGAGCGCGGCCTGGGACGGGGTGTTTTTGACTTTGGTGATCTGCACGATCCGCCGCCCCCGGCGCAATACGGAGAGACCAGAGACTGGGTTGTTGTTTTCCGCGCGCGCCACCAGGGGCGCGTCCAGCTCTGGATTGTCACAGATGAGCACAAAGACATTTGGCGCGTCCCATGCGTCCACCTCCCGATCCGCCGCCAGACGGACCGGCACCAGGTCCGGGCCATACTGGTGGGCGATGTTGGCCGCCACAGGCTCCTGCTCCGGTGCCAGGATGGCAAAGCCTCTGGCATTAAACCAAATCTGCTGGTACCCGATCTCCTCCAATAGCTCGTTGATGATCTCCAGATAAGTGGTGCCGATGCCCCACTCCCGGGCTGTGGTCAGGGTCTCCGCCGTTGGCGTCTCCACCATCAGCGCAAGCCCCGCCCGAAGGAGCAGAGCCTTGACGGGCTCCAGGTATCCGGTGCCGGATGCATAGTACAGGGGCTCCTCCAGCTTTGCGCTCTGGAGCAGGTAGCCCAGATCGTATGCCTCGATTTTGATCCGGTCCCCGCCCGTGTCCGTGGTGGATCTGCTGGTTGTTGCGACGCAAAAAACGCCCACCGGCTGCTCTGCGCCGTCCACACTCAGGTAGAGCCGCAGGCGGTCTGTGAGATAGTCCACCGCCGGGTCATATCGAAAGGTGCCTGAAAAGCTCATATGCACCTGGGCGCTCATCCGGGCGTCAATGGTGGGCTTGTCGATAAAATCCAGATCCGTGTAGCGCGCGCCGTTGCGCACCACCTCGACCCTGTAGCCGTAGTAATGGATCACAGGCTCACCCCCGGCTCTGCTGTCTGCTGGATCTGGATGGCGTAGCGCACCCGGGTCTGCCGGGTCTCCGGCGTGATGCGTACAATCACGCCATAGCAGCGCCCGCCGTACTGATCCCGCACAAGCACCTCCCGGCCCATCAGGGCCAGCAGATCAGGCTCCTGCCCTCTGGGCCAGGTGGGCGCGCATGTATACGTATTGTCCCGCTCTCGTGTCGCCTCCGCCACAGGCCAGATGGCCCCTGCGTAGTGCACAAAGCTGACGTTGATGCTCTGGGCCTCCCGGATTACCCGGTCCGCCTCCAGCACCGTGGGGCAGCTCAGGGCCGTGCCGCTCACCGCGTCCAGGATCACCATGCCGGAGATCGTCACCTCCGCCGTGGCCGTGTTGGAAATGATGTAGCTGCCGGAATCCTCATAGATGCCCCGGACCTGGTAGCTGTGCTGCCCCGCCGCCGCGCCGGTGTCCGTGTAGCTCTGGGTCGTCGTCTGGGCGATCAGCGCGCCGTCCCGGTACACAAGCCACGAGTCCGGCACAGCGTCGCCCGTGGACAGATCAATGATGCAGTTGGCGCAGTCCGCCTCCGTCGGCTCCACACCGGATGAGCCCGGGAATCCAATGCCGAAACGTGCGTACGTCGCACCCTCCGGCACGGTTTTCCACGCCCCGCCTGTCAGCGCCACGCGTGGCGAGATAAAGGCATTTGTTCCGGTCGGCGCGGTGTAGAAACAGACAAAAACGTCGTATGCCCTTCCGCCAGCGCTTTGTGCGGGTCCGGCGTACCGCAGCCGCTTGGCCCCGGCAATTCTGGAAAAGCCGACTGTCGCTGCTCTTGTCGCGCCATCTGTAATTGCGCCGTTGGTGTACAGATGCTTGCCGATGGTCATGTCCAGCCCGCTCAGCTGCCACTGCGGGCTTGTCCAGCTCAGAGCCGGGCTCTCGCCGCTCTGGGCTGTCAGGGTGATGGCCTGGGCCGTGCCGTTGCTCACGGTGAATGTCCACGCGCCCCACTCCGACCAGAGGCCGTAGGCATTCTGCACCCGCACCCTCGCCGTGTGGGCCCCGTCCGCCAGATAGGTGGTGGCCCGCCAGCTGTTGTCCTGGCCGAAGAATGGTCCGAAGTCCAGGCTGTCCAGCTGGATCTCGTAGGCCTGCTGTTCCGCCGCCGTCCAGCTCACCGTGGGCCGTGCCTCCGCCGTCGCCATGACGCTTGGGGCCGGTGGCGGCGCGATGGCCGCAAAGGTGGCGGCCTCGGACCAGCTTCCCGCCGCGTCGTCCTGGTTGTAGGTTCGCACCCGCCAGAGGTGGGTACCGGAAAGGACCTCCCCGGGCGCCGCGTGGTACGTGGTGGCCGCCCCGGTGATGTGTGCAAGATCCGTCCAGGTGCTCCCATCGTTGGAGAGCTGGATGTCCGCCCCCGTGGGGGCCGTGCCGGTATCGATCCGGTGCTGCCACGCAAAATCCACGCCAGCCGCCGCGTCGATGCTGGTATTTTTGGGGCTGAGGGCCACCGCTGTGCTCAGAGGTTCCGCCGTGGAGAGCGTGTACCAGGGAGAGCTGGTAGTCGTGCCGCCCTCGTCCAGTACCTCCACCCGCCAGCGGATGGAGCCGGAGTCGAAGGTTCCAGCCGGATAGGAGATCTGCTGCTCCTCCGTCACCACGTCCGTGTGGACGGTAGAGGAGCCGATCTGCTGCCAGTAAATATTGGCCCGCAGCTGGTCAGGCTTTCTCAGGCAAGCGCCCCCCGCCAGCTCGTTGGACCATTGGAAGGTGTGAGCCTCATCCGGGTTGATGTAGCCCTGGGCCGGATAGCCGGATGGGTTCAGATAGCAATTCCCAGCCGCAAAACTCAGCTCCAGCCAGGGCGCCCGGCTCCCGGCCTGGACCACGCCATAAAACTGCATGGAGCCGCTGTCCTCATTGAGGGTCAGCATGACGCCATTTTGCACGGCGTGGGCTGCCGGGAACTCGCCGCCCCCGGATGTGGGGTATACGCTTGGACGGAAGTCAAGCTCGCCGTCCACCGCCGTGGCGTAGCTTGCGCCGGCCGCCAGGCGTGGCTCCGTGTTGAAGGTCACCGTTGCGGGGTCAAATGACTCCGCCAGGTAGTTCAGCATGCAGTTGTGCCCGTTGCCCACGGTGCTGATGACCAGCTCCGCCCACTCCATGGGGCGGAAATCGTAGTCAGAGGAAAGCGCCGTAAAGCTCAAAAGGGCCCGCGCCGCCCCGTTGGCCGTGATCACCGGGTATGTGGTGGGCACCAGTACCGCATCCGGCTGTGCCTCGTCAATCAGGTTGAGGTATCGCCCCTGTAGGGTTACTGTCTCGCTCATGGGTTCATTCGCCTCCTCCGGTTGTCGTTTTCGATCATGTCCAAAAGCTGGTTTACATCCTGGAGCTGCTCCACGTAAAAGTTGTTGACCGTGGTGCCTCCGCTTTGCAGGACGGGCGCCGGGTCTCCGATTTCTCGCCCGTTTTGCCCATAAAACTCATGCCCGGAGGAGTTTGACGTCCAGTTTTCGCCCACCCAGTCATTCTGCGCAAGGCGCCGATACTCTTCCATGTTTCCGCTGACAAGCGCTGTCAGTCGGCTCATGCTTTGCGTCGCCGTGTCTGCCATTTTTTGCATTGCCGGTGTAACCTTGTCCGCAATCGCAATCTGTAGCCCCTCATAGGCGCTCTTGAGCTTGGTGACAGAGCCCTCCAGGTTGTCCAGCTGAATCTCCGCCATGGCCTCCGCCGCTCCCTTGGAATCGTCGACGGCCACGCCCAGCTCCTCCCAACGGGTCTTGCTGGTCTCCAGCAGGGCGTTGGCCGCCGCGATGTCCCGGGTGTTGAAGAGCATGGAGAGATACTCCAGCCGCTGCTCATCGGTCAGATCGTCCATGGCCGCCGCCAGCTCCGGGAAGATCGCCGCGAAGCTGCGCATTTTGCCGTCCGCGTCGAACACCTGCACGCCCAGCTCCTCCAGGGCGGCCACGCCGTCCTTGGTGGGGTCTACCAATTTGAGCAGGATGTTGCGCAGGTGGGTGCCGCCCTCTCCTGCCTTGATGCCGTTATCTGCCAGGACGCCAAGCACCGTGGAGAGCTCCAGGGTACCACCGCTCATGTATTGTGCCGTGCCGCCGATGGTCAGCATGGCGTCGCCCAGCTGCGCCACGCTGGTGTTTGACTTTGAGGCCGTCTTTGCCATCTGATCCACCATGATCCTGGTCTCATCCAGGCTCAGACCCAGAGCGGTCTGCGCGTCCGTCACCATGTCGGAGGCGTAGGCCAGGTCGATGTTGCCCGCCGCGGCCAGGTTGAGGACCGTGGGCAGCATGTCCATGGATGTCTGGGCGTCATAGCCCGCCAGGGCCATGTAGTTGAGGGCCTCCGCTGCCTCCGATGCGGTGAATTTGGTGGAGGCGCCCATGCGCTGTGCAAACTCCCGCAGCTCCTCCATGTCCTCCTTGTTGGCCAGCAGTGTGGCCTGGACCTGGCTCATGGCTGTATCAAAGTCCATGCCAGCATTCACCGCATCCTTGCCAAATTTCACGGCAGCCGCACCAGCCGCCACGAGGCCCAGCCTGCCCTTGAGTGCTCCGGCCGCCATTCCGGTGCCCAATGCGTTGCCAGCACCCGCGCCTACGCTCCCCAGCTCTGGCCCGATGGCCGCCGCCAGGTTTGCGGAAAAATCCTTGGTTGACGGGATGATCTGTACATAGGCTTTTGCAAGGTCAGTCGCTCCCATTGCTCAGCCCCCTTTCTCTCAAATAGCGCTCCCTCTCCGCCTCGAACTCCGCAAGGCTTTTCGCCGGAGCCTGCTGTGCCTCAGCAAGCCGTGCGAAAATCGCCTGCTTGATCCGGCTGCCGCCGCTCAGTCCCTTGGCAAGCGCCGCCACCTTCCAGGGCGGCAGTGCCTCATGGTCCAGCACGCCGTAGACCTGGGCGAGGTCGCAGATCAGCGCGTCCTCATCCAGGGCCAGCATGGCGGAGAGGGAAATCAGTTTTTTCGTTTGGCCTCCGCCTGGAAAATGCTCTGGATCTCCGCTTCCATGGCGGAGGTGCTCAACCGGCCTGTCTGCGCTTTGACGTGGGCCTCCAGCGCTTGCAGGCCCTCCGAGCCCAGAAGCCGCTCCGCGATGTCCACAAGGGCGTAGGGGTTCCCGGCCACAAAGTCCCGCAGGAGCCGCAATATTTCCCAGTTGTCCGCCGGGTCATCCTGCAAGATTGCTGTAAATCCGGTTTTTGTCGTTACTTCTTTCATGGTTCCTCCTTCTCACAGGCTCACCGTCTGGATCTTCTTGGCCTTGCCCTCCGCGCAGGCCCAGTAGGCCAGCACCGCGCTCTCCATGAGGGCGATCTCCACGTCCTCCGTGATGGCCTTGTAGCCAAAGCCGCCGCCGGAACCGATGGCCCGCTTTTCGCAGTTTGAGACGGCCCGGGTCAAACTTGGCTGCCCCAGATGGCAGATCTTTGCCGCCTGGAGCCCCTGCTCAAAGGCCGCAGCCGCCTGGATGACCTCCTGCACCGTTGGCAGGGTGGGCCGCTTGAGGCCCATGTCCCGCATCTGCTCCGCAAGCAGCCGCTGGCCCGACGCGCCGTCCACCACCACCGTCTGCACGTCCGCCGTGCGCAAAAAGCCCAGAATCCAGTCCAGGCCGCCCCGCACGCTCCGGCAGTCCAGAGCCTCCAGAAAAATCCGGTCGTCCTGGGTGCGCACGGCAAGGCTCATGGCGGCGTTTTTGCCGTCATGGCCAAACTTCACGCCCACAAAAAGCTTGCCGCTCAGAGGCGGGAGCGTGGCCTCCTGCAAGGCCTCCCACTCCGCTCTGGAGATGGCGCTCTGCTGGTTGTAACTGATCCACAGGCCCAGGCGCTGGATGTTAAAATCCACATCGTCCCCGGTGATCTCATCGGCCACTTTGCGCTCCGTCAGGATGGTGCCCATGCTTGGGTTGGTCTCGTACCAGAGTTCCACGTCGTCCACGGCACTCTGGTGCTCCACGCTCCACTCCGCCCATCCCGTGTTTTTCCGCCCGCCCCCCAGGGCCTCCGCCCGGAGCTTTGTAAATACCGTGCCGGAGGATACCGGCGTGGGCGGCGTGCCGCAGAGGATGGTCTGGGGGTTTTTGGAGTCGGATACGACGTACTTGAGGGCGCTCTCCTGGTCCGCCGTGTACTCCTGGGCCTCATCAATGACCAGCAGATCATAGCCCTCGCCCAAGCCGCTCTTGGAGCTCCGGGTGCGAAAGTTCGCCACGCCCCCGGAGCTTAGGAAGCGGATGGTCTCCAAGCCAAATTGCTTGGTCGTCTTGAAATCTTCTTTCTCGATGTATCCCGCGTCCGCCAGGAGCTTGCAGAGCCGCTCCCAGGCCGCGTGGCTGGTGGTGGATCGGTGGGCCGTGTGGAGGATGCGCTCCCCCTCAATGAGCCCGTCCAGCTCCCGCCCTGCCACGATCTCATTTTTTCCGTTCCGGCGCGGGATGGAATATCCAAACCGGGTGTGGACAAAAAGCCCTGCCCGGTTGACGGCCATGATGTCCCGCCAGAGTTTCTTCTGCCATTGCATGGCCTTGCGCCCCGTCTTTTCGTACCTGCTGATCAGCCGGGTGCCCATGCTCTTTTTGTACGGCAGGATATAGCTCTGGGTGGGCGTCTGCCGTCCCAGTCGTTTCCTTGGCATGCTTTTTTCCTTCTTACGCGCAAAAAGGCCCCCGGTCTGGGGGCCTTTTCATCTTACGTCTTGATGGTGTATTCGTAATGGGTGTTGCCCTGCGCGTCCGGCATGCAGGTCAGGGTGATTCCGTATCCCACCACGTTGTTGCCGACGTACTGGACGTCCGCTCTCGTGCTGGGCTTGGCGTTGGGCAGCACGATCCGGCGGTAGCCGCCATCAGAGATCGCCAGCTCAAAGACGTAGCAGGCCGCCGGGACGGATTTGCTGTTGCCCTTGACGGTGATGCCCGTGGCCAGGGTTCCGGTCACGTTGTCGTCGCCAAAAAAGGCCTTGAGAGCCTCCACGTTGAGGGCCTCCGCCATCACAAACTGGTAGGTATCGGTCAGACCCTCCTCCGTGGTCAGGATGGTGGCCCCGCCCCAGTCCTTGATCTCGGTGGACTGGTAGTTGTAGCTCTGGGTCATGCCCGCATCGGTGACAAAGCCCAGGCCAATGAACGCGTTGCCCAGGGCAGTGCTTGCGTCGGTGGGCAGGGTGGTGCCCAGAGGGGCGCGGTATACGCCGCCGGATTCTTTGGGCTTGCCCGCGGTGACGTTTGCGGTGTTATTTGCCATTTGCTGTCTCTCCTCTCATCACCGGGAGCGATACCAGAAGATCTCAAAAACGGCCTGGTAGCGATAGCGCCCGGTTTCCTCATCGGTAAAGTTATAGGCGGAGTTCAGGCCGCACCAGCTCACGCTGTCCAGGCTGGTGATGCCCAGCATGGCCTCCGTGGCCCGGTCAGATAGCTCCGCAGCCCCCAGAAGGGTGGGGGCGTAGCTCTGCACGGCAATGACAGCCCCGGGCAGCCGGTTGTCCCGGCTGGCCCCAAGCAGCTCCACCACACAGAGCTCCTCTCCCTGGTAGTCCGCCGGGACCTCCGCCTTGACGGAGACCCCCAGCTGCTCACGCAGGTAGTCAATGACGATCTTCTCGATCATGCGCCCGCCTCCCTGGTGGCCAGCACGGCCTTGATGATGCTGTTGTGGCGCAGGTTGTCGATGCGCGCGGCGTAGTCGTTTGCGTAGACCTTGGTCACCGCACGGCCGCCCACGCCGCCGAAAGAGTAGCTCTTGACGCCGTAGTGCTCCGCGCCCAGCATGCGCTGGGCCTCTCTGGCCTTTTCCTCCAGGAGCTCCTGCACCTCCGCAGAGCGGCGAAGGTCCGCCAGGGCGTCCACGTCAAGCTCCAGGTCCTCCAGGATCAGGGTGCTCATCCGCGGATCACCTCCGCCCGGACCTTCATGTGCCAGGGGCCCGGCACATTGGCCTCGATCCCGGTGATCGGAATGCCAAAAGTGTGCAGGCGGATGGTGCGCCCGTAGGCGTCGGTCCATTCCACCCGCCGATCCTCCCAGGTATGGCCGTCTCCCTTGGGGATGCCAAGCCAGCAGCTCAGACGCTTTCCGTAGAGCTGTGTGGCCTGGGTGATCTCCTCCGTGGTGGGCTGGCCCACCAGCACGTTGTCCACGCTGACAGGGGTCTCCGTCCAGATCGGCGCGCCGAATGCATCCTCCCCGGACTGGGTGCGCTCAAAAAGCGTCACAGGGATGCCCACAATGCGGATCAAGATCGATCACCCCCAGTCTCTGACGCCAGAGGCCCAGGCGCTTGAGATCGGAGCGCATGATGGCGTTGCCGATGCCGCCGCCCGGGATGGCGTAGGTGCCCTGCCAGGTGTAGCCCAGAGCTGTCTGGCTCTCCTGGCTCATTGGCTCCCCGGAGGTTGCGCTGCGCAGCACTCTGGACGCCACGTCCACCGTCACCGCCCGCACCGTGGTGGCAAGGGGCGGGTCCAGGCGGATCATGCAGTCCAGGTCCCGGCCCACGCGCTGGGCCTCCTGCCGGAGCAGATCGGAGATCATGGGCAGGAGTTTCTCCGCCCGCTCCGTCTCATCCGGCTGCAAAGGCCGCCACAGGGAGATCAGATCCTGCACGGTTGCATAGCTTGCCGCCATGGCTGCTCACTCCTTTTCGGTTTTCCGCTTGCGGGCCGGTTTCTTCTCCGCCTCCTGCTCTGCCGGTTTCTCGGCAGGCACCAGCTCCCAGCCCGGCGCGTGAATGACGCAGGGCGTGGTGAGTTCCACGCCCTGGCTGTTGCGATAGGTGTTCATCAGGTTCCGGCCACCACGCGGGCAAAGGCTGCGGGCACCAGAGTGGCCCAGCCCAGATATGCCTCGCCGCGGATGTAGACCTGGTTGTGACCCTTGAGGTCGCCGGCCTGTGCATCGTTGTCGGGGTTGCCGTACTCAATGACCTCGATGGGCATCTGCTCGGCATAGCCCCAGCGGAAGTAATCGCGGAAGTTGCCCACGATGGCCCGATCGGTGTTGCTGCTGAAAGAAACAGTGGCGTTGGTGTCGGCTCTCAGGCCGCGGATCACGCCGGGATTGTTGCCCCAGGCCAGCTCGGGGAAAAGGCTCTCGTTGGAGCTGGTGCCCTTCTTCATGGCGGCCAGAGCGGTGCGCATGGCGGGAGCCATTGCCAGGCCGTTGACCTCATGCTCTGCGGCCTCAATGAGGGCGATGGCGGCCTCGATGTTGGCGTCAGCGCTGGCTGCCGCAAACGTTACGGTGTTGGACACCAGGGTGTCCATGGCGGAGGCGCTGATCTGGTTGGAGGTGGTGCCGGTTCTGGGGTTGACGCCGTGCATGGCCATGATGTCCAGGCCACGGGCCAGCTTGGCAGCCCAGCCCTCTGCAAAGGTGCGCAGGAAGGGGATGCGCTCCTCCTCGCTGCACTTCATGAACTCATCGGATACGCGCAGACCATACTCCACCTTGACAGGCTGCATGGTCACGGTGCCCAGAGTGCCGCCGCCGTTGGACTTGGCACCGTTCTCCGCCACAAGGTCAACTTCCTTGTCCGGAGAGAAGGTGAACAGCTGATTGCCGCGGAAACTCAGCGGGGTGCGGCCGCTCATAGCCGCCAGGCTGGACTTGCCGCGGGTGATGTTGATCATCTCATTGACCAGCTCCACGGGGAAGTTGGCGCCTTTGGATACGACATTTGCCATTATTGGTTCTCCTTTCATGTTTGCCAGCGATTGCTGGCTGTTTTTCTGCTTTTCAGCATTTCGGCGTCACCCGATCAGCTGGCCGCTCAGAGCCGCAAAAGCGCCGTCCAGGATCTGCTCCTTGCCTGTCGGTTTCGCCTCCGGTGTTGCCATGGGGGCCACGCCTGCGCCTACCAGTTTTGCAAGGGTCTCCGCGTCGGAGATGAGCTCCTCCCGGGTCTCGCCCCGCAGCCGGTCCGCAAGCTCCGCAGGCAGGTGCTTCTCCAGGGCCACCGTGGACCGCAAGAGCTTTCCCTCTGCCGCTTTTGCCCGGGCGTTGGCCTCCTCCAGAGCCGTCTGATGGCCCTTGGCCGCGTCCTGAGCCTGCGTCAGCTTGTCCTGCAAGTCCTTGATCTGGTCCTCAAAGTGCTTGCCCTTGTAGGTCTCCAGCTCCTGCGCCGCGGCCTTGTACTCCTCAAACCTGGCGTACTTGGCCCGCTCCCGCTCCAGTCGCTCCTTGAGCACGCTCTCCAGCTGCTCCTGTGTGGTGATTGCCTCAAATGCCATGATGTTTCCTCCCCTTTTTCCGCCGGGTGGGCGTAATTATGCAAAGAGCGCGGCAGCTGATGGCCGCCCCGCTCCGTTTGCCGTTTTTTTGTCGGATTTTGTCGAATGGTCGTGGTTACACGATCCCCTCCGCCCTGCGTCGGTTGTAGATCGCCGCCGCCCGGGTTCTGGAGGTGTTCTCCTCCCGCATGATCTGCCGGATGGCGTTGTCCCGCTGGAGCATCTGCTCCTGGGCTCTGCGCGCGTCCCCCCGGCTCAGGCGGTACGGCTGCTCTGATCCGGCGGTCTCCCGGGCCGCCATTGTTTCCGGATCTGCCTGATAGGTCTCCTTTGTCCAGGCGTTTTGCAGCCTGCCACGCCCGGTCTCCACGATCACGACGCAGCGGCAGTACTCATGCCGCCGCCAGAAGCCCTCCGGCTCCTGGCCGTAGTCGTAGGAGCCCGCCCCGGCCACGTCCGCGCACCAGTCGCAGCAGCGGGGCGCCAGGATGCGCCGCACCTCCAGCCTGTATCCGGCAGATGATCGAAACGCCGCGTTTTCCCGGGCAAAGGCATCCGCCATGTGCTCGGAAAAGTTGATCACAGGCTCCCCCAGCCAGCGCTGGTAGGCCGCCCCGGCCTCCGCCGCCTTGTCCACAAGGCCGGAGATCCGGTCCTCCGGGATCTGGGCCGCAATGGGCCTAATGTTGACGCCCTGCTCCGCGTCCAGGCTGGCCTGGATGGCGATGCCCGCCTCGTTGACGCGCGCCGCCTGGACTTGCAGGGCCGGGCGCAGGGTCTTTTCGCCGATGTTGTAGTATAAAAGGCCGTTTGGCAGCGCCTCCGGCGTCAGCGTGCCGGTCAGAGCCTGCGCCAGGCTCTCTCCAGCCGCTTGGGCAAATGCGTGATGGTCGGTCTGTCTGGCCTTCCCCTCCGCGATGCGCCGCCGGATGGCCGCGATCTGTCTGTCCGCCGCCAGCCGCGCCTCATAGTCCTCCATGACGCGCTCATAGAGCGCCGGTCCGATGTCTGCCATCTTATGACCGCTCCATGCCGGTCAGCGCGTCCATGGTCAGCTCGTCCACATAGCCCGGCAGGGCCTCGTTGAGCTTGTATGCCCCGTCTCCGATGGCTGCAAGGGCCTGGGTGTCCGGCTCAAAGACCGGCGCCCAGAGCGGCCGGATGCCGTAAAACGCCTGCCGGTTGTACGCGAAGTCGTCCCGCTCGCAGGCTGCCAGGTAGCAGACGTTGCGGAACGCGGCGCCAAAGTGGGCCTGCGCCCGCCGGGCCGTCAGTCTCAGGTTTTCGTGGGCTGCCTTGATGGCCTCGGAGCTGGACGGGTTGTCCGTCACAAAGCCCAGGTCGTCCAGGGTGAGGCCCGTCTCTCCGGCAAAGAGCGCCGCCTCCATGCGCAGCTGCGCAATGTGGGGCTCCATGCTGGCCTGCTGGAACTGGCCCAGCTTTGGCTGGTCCCCGTCCTCGCCCTTGGATAGGTTGATCATGGCGCTCATGGCGGCGCTCCAGGCCTCCAGCTGCAAGCCGGGATCTGTGCCCACCGCGTACTTCTGTGGGAAGGAGTAAAACTCCGCCGTGATCTCCGCACGCTTGGCGGTGCGGGAGGCCGCGTCCACATGGCTCATGCAGGCCCGGCTGATCCTAGAGTGGCCAAAAGGCCGCATAGCGTCCGGGCGGAAGATCACCGGGCACAGCAGCGGATACCGCGCTGTGTTCTGGTAGGTCTCCGCCTGCTTGCCGTCCCGGTAGATGATGGTCTGCCCTGGCAGGAAATAGGCCTCCGTCACCGGGAAGTGCCGCTCATCCCGCTCCAGGACCGCATAGCCCTCGTCCAGCAGACCCGTCACCGGATTCAGGATGCCCGTTGCGTCCGTGCCGTCAATGACCTGGAGCCGCGGAAAGCCCGTCTCATCCCGGGAGATGTAGACAAAGGAGCAGCCCACGATCAGAGCGCCCAGGATGGCGCTGGAGCAGAGCCGGTCCCTGTCGTTGAGCCGGAGGATCTGGTCCAGGTCAAACACGTCATCCTCCTCCCGGAATCCCCGGAAGGTCAGACGGTCGGACAGGGTGTCCACCGCCTTGGCGCACCAGCCCATGATCTCCTGCAAGCCCAGCAGGCTGGGCGGGGTGGAGATCCCGAAATCCCGCACCCGGTTTTTCTGGTCATAGTAGCGATAGCGGAGCAGGCCCCGCTCCCGCTTGCGTACCAATTTGCGCCTCAAAAAGTCCAGTCCATACAAGGGCAAATTTCTCACCGCCTTAAAAGGAATAAGTCGCCGTTTTTATCCCCATTTTCCCGCCATTTCCCGCGAGAAATATTCACA